>ERZ1106922.70-NODE-70-length-57921-cov-14.509263_pt1 | contig 57921 bp, 53 predicted proteins | sample MGYA00403656_ERZ1106922 | MGnify/ENA primary metagenome ERZ1106922 (study PRJEB35170, sample SAMEA104062453) | human gut metagenome | biome: human gut; feature: human-associated habitat; material: faeces | place: Denmark | collected 2012-10-12 ... | reverse complement strand
CCGTATCGTGTACGATATTACATCTAAACCACCTGCTACAATTGAGTGGGAATAAGATGATTTGCTTAATATAGGTAACATATAAAAATACATAATATAATTTAGTCATCCAAAGAGTCTTTCTTTGGATGACTTTTTTATAGGTCTTCAAAATAGGGTTATAGGACAAAAAGTGTTGCTAAAAAGTCTGAACCCCCTTGATTTTACTGACTCAAATAAGGTTTTATCTTTCTAAAGAGATATATTTTTTAGAAGGAGTATAATTATGAAACTAGTCAGATGCCCTAATTGTGGTTTCGTCTGTAAGAGAAACGGTAAAACAAATGCGGGTTCTCAACGTTGGTATTGTAATCAATGTTCTTGCTCATTCACAAATAAAGTGAATAAAACTAACAATAATTTACAGATATTTTTGGATTGGTTATTTGGTAAACACACACAGTTAGATATGGCTGGCGATGGACGTTCATTTCGTAGAAAAACATCACAGTTTTGGGAGCTTTGGCCATTACCACCAAAAGTTGAATCATCAAGTAGTGTGGTATTTGTTGATGGTATTTATTTAGCTAGAAATGCTTGTATTTTAATCTGTTGTAATGAGACGCATGTCTTAGGCTGGTATGTTTGTAGATATGAGCATTCTAAGGCTTGGGAGGCTTTATTACGACGTATTTCATCACCTATAGTAGTTATATCTGATGGTGGTACCGGCTTTCAAAAGGCATTAAAAAAAGTTTGGCCGAAAGCCAAACTACAAAGGTGCTTATTTCATGCATTTCAACAAGTGAAACGCTATACAACAATACGTCCTAAAACGATTGCTGGTTGTGAGTTATATGGGATTGCAAGAGATTTATTAACCATACACACGCAAGATCATGCTATGAAGTGGGTACAAAACGTTATGTCATGGAAAGTACGACATAGGGTATTCCTATCAGAAATAACAGTTGATGAAAATGGTACGATACGACCTAAACATGAACGACTTCTAAAAGCAGAAAATTCCTTAGTTAAATTGATTAACAAAAGATGTTTATTTACTTACTTAGATGCATCGTTAACATGTACCTGCCCAGCTACTAATAATCGTATAGAAGGTGGTGTAAATGCTCAGTTACGCACTATGTTACGTAATCATAGAGGAATGTCTATTGAAAGACGAATAAAAGCGGTGTTCTGGTGGTGCTATATGCACTCACCAAACCCGCTTTCTAATGCAGAAATACTTAAGGTTATGCCGACCAACAAGAGTATTTCTGATATATATCATACCATACATGAACAATCTAGGTTAGAAGCTTCTATTCCTACTTGGGGTGATGCTATTGTTTGGAGTGATTTACATAATTATGATCGCCTATTTACCAATCTTTGGGACTAAAATAGCAACACTTTTTGTCCTATAACCCTCAAAATATGTATTTTTGATGGTAATAGAAATTTTGTATTAGTGATTAAAATGGTAAAAATATCATATTTATTTATTATTAGAATGAAAAATAAATGAATTGATGATGTGTTCTAATTATCTAAGATGTTATAATAAAAAATATTAGGATTTATAGTATATTTACTAGATTATACGGATTTCATGAAAATAATCTTGATTTGTAAGTTTTAATGAGGATGGTATATAAGTCATGGCAGCAAAAAACAATACAGATATTGGGTTTGAAAAACAAATATGGGATGCGGCTTGTGTTCTTTGGGGGCATATTCCTGCTGCAGAATATCGAAAAGTAATAGTAGGATTAATTTTTCTTCGTTATATATCGAGTGCTTTTGAGAAACGCTATGAAGCGCTTATAAAAGAAGGCGACGGATTTGAAAATGATAGAGATGCATATGCAGAAGAAAATATTTTCTTTGTTCCAGAAGAAGCTCGGTGGAGCACAATTGCATCTGCTGCACATACACCTGAAATTGGACTTGTTATTGATAATGCAATGAGAGCTATTGAAAAGGAAAATACAACACTTAAAAATGTGTTACCAAAAAATTATGCTAGTCCTGATTTGGATAAAAGAGTACTTGGCGAAGTTGTTGACTTATTCACTAATGAAGTCAAAATGGACGGTACCGATGCTAGTAAGGATTTATTGGGAAGAACATATGAATATTGCATTGCTCAGTTCGCCTCTTATGAAGGGACCAAAGGTGGTGAGTTTTATACACCATCAAGTATCGTTAAAACTATTGTCTCTATTTTGAAACCATTTAATAATTGTCGCGTATATGATCCTTGTTGTGGTAGTGGTGGCATGTTTGTGCAAAGTGAAAAATTTGTACAAGCTCATAGTGATAATAGAGGAACTATATCTGTTTACGGTCAAGAATCTAATGCTGATACATGGAAGATGGCAAAAATGAATATGGCAATTCGTGGTATTGATGCCAACTTTGGTCCATATCAGGCAGATACATTCTTTAATGATTTACATAAAACATTAAAGGCCGATTTTATTATGGCCAATCCACCTTTTAATCTTTCTAATTGGGGACAGGAAAAGCTAAGGGATGATGTCCGCTGGAAATATGGCGTACCTCCTGCAGGTAATGCGAACTATGCATGGATTCAGCATATGATACATCATCTTGGTCCAAATGGGAAAATTGGTCTTGTTTTAGCAAATGGTGCGTTATCATCTCAATCTAGTGGCGAGGGCGATATTCGAAAGAATATTATTGAAGCGGATCTTGTAGAAGGGATTGTAGCTTTACCTCCTCAACTTTTTTATAGTGTTACTATTCCTGTTACTCTATGGTTTATTTCTAAGAATAAAAAACAAAAAGGAAAAACTCTATTTGTTGATGCACGTAAGATGGGGTATATGGTTGATCGTAAACATAGAGATTTTACAGAAGGAATAGAAGATGATGGAAGTCTTGGTGATATTGACTTGTTGGCAAAAACTTTTGAAGATTTCCAAAATGGTACGTTAGAAGAGGAACAAGGATTTTCTGCTATAGCTACAATAGAAGACATAGCTAAACAGGATTATGTTTTGACTCCTGGTAGATATGTAGGGATTGAAGAACAGAAAGATGATGGGGAGCCGTTTGAAGAAAAAATGGCAAGATTGACCTTAGAGCTCTCAGGTATGTTCAAAAAATCTCATGAATTAGAAGGAGAAATCAGAAAGAAACTGGGGGCGATTGGGTATGAAGTATAAACTTTCTGAGGTAATGGATTTAATTGGTGGTGGTACTCCAAAAACTAGTATCCCCGAATACTGGAATGGGACTATTCCATGGCTATCTGTTAAAGATTTTAATAATGATTTTCGGTATGTGTATAAGACAGAGAAATCAATAACGCAATTAGGATTGAAAAACTCGTCAACTAAACTTTTACAAAAGGGCGATATTATTATTTCTGCAAGAGGAACAGTTGGTGAAATCGCAACGATCCCGTTTACTATGGCATTTAATCAATCTTGTTACGGACTCAGAGCAAAAAAAGGGACGGTTACTAGTGATTATCTATATTACTTAATAAAACACAATATTTCAGTATTAAAAAAAAATACTCATGGGTCAGTATTTGATACTATAACACGAAATACTTTTGATAATATAGAAGTTGAAATTCCAAGTATTGAAATACAACAAAAAATATCTTCAATATTAAACGATTATGACAAAAAAATTGAATTGAATAATGCAATAAACAATAATTTATTTCATCAAGCTCAAGCTCTTTATAAAAATAGATTTATAGATATGGAACCTTTTTCAGGTAAAATGCCTGATGATTGGCATTTAGGCACTTTTTCTGAAATCATAGAATTTCATGATACTAAAAGGGTACCTCTCTCAAATCGCGAACGTGCTAATCTGAAAAAAATTTTCCCATATTATGGTGCAACTTCAATTATGGATTATGTAGATAAATACATTTTTGATGGAGTGTATTTACTTATTAGTGAAGATGGCACAGTTGCTGATAGTAAAGGATTTCCAATTTTGCAGTATGTAGATGGACAATTTTGGGTAAATAATCATGCCCATATCGTCACAGGCAAAAATGGATTTACAGTTGAAATCCTTTATTTATTATGTAGTTTAACTAATATCAAATCTATTATTACTGGAGCCGTACAGCAAAAGATCAGTCAATCTAGCCTTAAGAAAGTACCTATAATCATTCCATCAAAATCAGATTTGAATGAGTTTGATTCAATTATACAGCCAATCTTTGCTCAGATTAGGAATCTGCGTGCTGAAAATAATAGGCTTAATAATATTCTTAATATCTTACTACCTCGTCTTTTATCCGGCAAACTTGATGTATCTAAAATTAAGATTTAAACAGTTAAATTATTGTTTAGTGCTTAAATATGACTTAAACTTCTATGGGTGGATGGAATTATTTTTAGGGGACTTCCACCCCATAGCCGTTCTCTAGTAATTTATAAAGGGAGAATTGACTATGAAAGAAAATTTAATTAAAGATGTTCTTCAAGAGATGTTACAGTACCTAAATAATGTACAGAGTGCAAAGTTACAAGAAGTATTACATAATACCTTTACAAGATATGAAGTATTGGAAAGTAAGCAACAAGATGATAATTTAAAACGCAATTATTTAGAACTGTTTTTGGCAGCTAAACGAATTGAGGGCTGTTCTGATAAATCTCTTAAATACTATAAAGCAACTATTGAACGTATGGTTAACGCTATTAGTAAAAGTGTAAATCATATTGAGACTGATGATATAAGAAATTATTTGATTAAGTATCAGGAACAAAATAAATCTAGTAAAGTTACAATTGATAATATTCGTCGTATTCTTTCAAGTTTCTTTTCTTGGCTTGAGGAAGAGGACTATATATTAAAAAGTCCTGTTAGACGAATACATAAGGTAAGAACAGGTTCAAATATTAAGGAAACCTACTCAGATGAAGTGCTGGAACTTATGAGAGATAATTGCTCTGAACTGAGAGATTTAGCCATTATAGATATGTTGGCATCAACGGGAGTTCGTGTTGGAGAAATGGTTTTACTTAATAGGACGGATGTTGATTTTAATGAGCGAGAGTGTATTGTATTTGGTAAAGGAAATAAGGCTCGAGTTGTTTATTTTGATGCCCGGACAAAAATACATTTGCAAAACTATTTAAAAAGTAGGAATGATAATAATTTGGCCTTGTTTGTATCCTTGAAGGCGCCTCATGATAGATTACAAATTGGTGGAGTGGAAGCACGGCTAAGACGATTAGGAAAGTTATTGGGAATACATAAGGTACATCCGCATAAATTTCGACGGACATTGGCTACTATGGCAATAGATAAAGGAATGCCCATTGAGCAATTACAGCAACTTTTGGGACATAAAAAGATAGATACGACCTTACAGTATGCAATGGTCAAACAGAGCAATGTAAAAATATCTCATCAAAGATATATAGGATAGGAGATAAATATGGCAGAATGGATAGATTGTAAAATAGCTGATTTGGGAACTGTTATTGGTGGGGCAACTCCTTCGACAAAGAGATTAGAATATTATGAAAATGGAAGTATTGCATGGATAACTCCTAAAGATCTATCTACATTTAGGGGACGTTATATCCGCCGTGGTGAAAGAAATATTACTGAGATAGGTTTAAAAAGTTGTTCGACACAGTTGTTACCAAAGAATACGGTACTATTTTCTTCAAGAGCACCAATCGGTTATATAGCTATTGCTGAGAATGAGTTGTGTACTAATCAGGGATTTAAAAGTGTTATCCCAAATGAAAATACAGATCCTTTGTTTTTATATTATTTGCTTAAATATAATAAGAACAAAATTGAAAGTATGGGAAGTGGAACAACATTTAAAGAAGTATCAGGAAATACTTTGAAGAATATTGTTGTTTCAGTTCCACGAGATAAGAAAGTACAAGAACAAATATCTTCAATACTTGGAGCTATTGACGATAAAATCGAAGCGAATGAGAAAATAAACAATAATTTATCAATTTAAAGGTTAATGTTAGAAACATCTAACTCACCTTTCATAAGTTTGGTTAAAAGAATATCACGTAAGTTTACGAGTCTGATATTTTCTCTTTGATTAGAAAGTATCATCTCAAATAATGGGTTACATAAAATATCGAAATTACATAAAATTGACCTAGAGGGGATTATAACTTGTATTTTACTAAACTGTTTCTTATTTAAGTTTACTATAGTACTTCCACTTTGCCCCAGTTTATTGATAATTTTTGAAAGTGTTTTCATTAACAAATATACATAGTATGGAGAGATTCCTTCCTTAGGCGTGATAGCATTAATCTGTTGATTGGATTGACTTTTTTCTGAAACCAAAGTAACAAGACCAGCAGTCCCAATGCAACTTACACATACAGAATTAGGTGGTAATGTTTTTTTTGACTGTGAAGCTATACCTGCTATCGAAAGATATTTTTCTGTAACTACATTATAAACACAACCATGCATATCTGGTATTGTTATGAATGGCATATCACTACCATAGTATTCTTTCTTTTTCGTTGATGGTGTTTTTCCACATATAATTTCACTTCCAAGGTTGTCAATTGTTCCAATTATCCAATCACTGGGTCTAATTCCATCAAAAGGATCAAAATCAATAAACCAAGATTTAAAGATAGCTTGTGCTTGCTGCTCTAAATTATTGTTTATTGTATATATTGGAAAAATTGCTATGGAAAATGCATTTTAATAATAGAGGGATATGAATATATTAGCGTAGAGTTTTAAGGTCAAAATTATCATTTAAATAGGGAGTAAAATAATGCTAAATTTTTTCCGAGAGGAAGATTATGAAAAATCATTAATTGAATTATTTCAGAATGATTTAGAATATGAATATGTGTATGGCCCAGATATAGAAAGAGATTTTTATAGTCCCTTTTATGAAGACGTTTTAATTGAGTCTTTATATCGTATAAATCATGGTGCAACTAATGATGCGATTCAGGATGCATTATTTAAACTTAAAAACTTTGAAAATGGGGAGCTTGTACAGAAGAATGCCGTCTTTATGGACTACTTACAAAATGGTATTCCTGTAAGATATTTTGTTGATGGAGAAGAACGTTCTTCAATTGTTTATCTTGTGGATTATAAGAACCCTGAAAATAATTCATTTGTTGTAGCTAATCAATGGACTTTCATTGAGAACAGCAATAAACGCCCTGATCTCATTCTATTTCTAAATGGTCTGCCAATAGTAATAATGGAGCTTAAGTCTCCTTCTCGTGAAGAAACAGATGCTTCCGAGGCATATAGGCAACTTCGTAATTATATACAAGAGATTCCATCAATGTTCATTTATAATGCTATTTGTGTTATGAGTGACCAGTTGATTTCTAAAGCTGGTACAATTACGTCCGGTGAAGACCGTTTTATGGAGTGGAAAACAAAAGACGGTAATTATGAGAATACCCAATATGCACAGTTCGATATCTTCTTTGAGGGGATATTCCAAAAAGAAAGATTACTTGATATTATTAAGAACTTTATTTGTTTCTCTAATGAAGGAATAAATAATTACAAAATCCTTGCTGGATATCACCAATATTTTGCAGTGAAGAAGGCTATTGAGTCTACTAAGCATGCTACTGTTACTGATGGTAAGGGTGGGGTTTTTTGGCATACTCAAGGTAGTGGTAAGTCACTTTCAATGGTATTCTATGCCCATTTGTTACAGGAGGCTTTAGATAGTCCTACTATTGTTGTGCTTACTGACCGAAATGATCTTGATGATCAACTCTATAGTCAATTTGTAAAATGTAAAGACTTTTTACGACAAGAGCCATTACAAGCAGAAAGTAGAGAAAATCTTAAAACATTACTTGCTGGGAGGCAGGCGAATGGTATTATTTTCACGACTATGCAAAAGTTTGAGGAATCGGATGAACCTCTATCTGAACGTCATAATATTATAGTTATGGCAGATGAAGCACATAGAGGGCAATATGGACTTGCTGAAAAAATTAAGATTACAAAGAATGAATCTGGTGAGGAAGTAGCAAAACGTGTTATTGGTACAGCCAGACTTATTCGTAATACATTGCCTAATGCTACATATATTGGGTTTACAGGAACACCTATTTCTTCAAAAGACCGTAGTACGCGGGAGGTCTTTGGCGATTATATCGATATCTATGATATGACGCAGTCTGTTGAAGATGGTGCAACACGACCTGTTTATTATGAAAGTCGTGTTATCAGATTGAATCTTGATCAAGCAACATTGAGGTTGATTGATGCTGAATATGATTTGATGTCTTTGAATGCAGATAGTGAAGTTATAGCGAAAAGCAAACATGAGTTAGGACAGATGGAAGCCATTCTTGGTAATGATAATACTTTAGATTCTCTTGTGCATGATATTCTTGATCACTATGAAAATAATAGGGAGTATTTACTTACCGGTAAGGCAATGATTGTTGCCTATTCTCGCTCTATTGCCATGAAAATCTATAAACGTATTCTAGAGCTTCGACCAAACTGGAAAGAAAAAGTTGCTGTAGTCATGACTTCTGGTAATAATGATCCAGAAGAGTGGAGACAAATTATTGGCAATAAGCATCATAAAAACGAACTTGCTAAGAAATTTAAGGATAATAATAGCCCTTTAAAAATTGCTATAGTAGTTGATATGTGGCTAACGGGTTTTGATGTTCCTTCTCTTGCTACCATGTATATTTACAAGCCTATGACTGGACATAATCTAATGCAAGCAATTGCTCGTGTTAATCGTGTATTCCGTGATAAGGAAGGCGGGCTTATTGTTGATTATGTAGGTATTGCTACTGCTTTGAAGCAGGCGATGAACGATTATACATCTCGTGACAAAAAGAATTATGGTGATACAGATGTTTCTATGGTCGCATATCCTAAATTCTTAGAGAAATTGTCTATATGCCGTGATATATTCCATGGATATGATTATTCTAAATTTAAATGTGGTACGGATCTTGAAAGAGCTAAAACTATTAGTGGTGCAGTAAATTTCATTATGGATAAAGAGCGGGCAGAGGATAAAGAAGTATTTGTAAAAGAATCTCTTATGCTTCATCAAGCACTCTCTCTTTGTTCGTCGTTAGTTAATGAAGATGATAGATTTGAAGCAGCATTCTTTGAAGCTGTTCGTGTACTTGTTTTGAGACTTACTAATACTGGCGTTGGTAAAAAGATTTCATTACCAGAGATGAATGCAAGAATAAACGAACTTTTAAAACATAGTATTAAGAGTGATGGTGTAATTAATTTATTCTCTGATATTAAAGAAGAGTTCTCTTTATTTGATCCTAAATTCTTGCAAGATGTTGCTAATATGAAGGAAAAGAATCTTGCGATTGAATTGTTGAAGAGATTAATTTCTAACCAAGTTTCTGTTTATCGTAGAACAAATGTAGTTAAGTCTGAGAAATTTAGTGAAATTATGCAACGCTCACTCAATGCTTATTTAAATGGGATGCTAACAAATGAAGAAGTTATTGCAGAGATGCTAAAACTAGCAAAACAAATCGCAACTGATAGAGCAGAAGGGGAAAAACTTGGTTTAACTGCAGATGAGTTAGCATTTTATGATGCATTGGTAAAACCACAGGCTATTAAAGATTTCTATGAAAATGAAGAGCTAATCTCGATAACGAAAGAATTGGCTGAGACTCTGCGTAAGAATAGGACAATAGACTGGCAAAAACGTGAATCAGCAAGAGCCAAAATGCGTATGATCATTAAAAAACTTTTGAAAAAGCACAAATACCCTCCAGAAGGAATGGATGATGCAGTTCAGACTGTCATAACACAATGTGAGCTATGGACGGATAATTATGATATGGAAGAAGAACATAAGGTCTATTCCTATCCAATGCCAACAGAGGAAAGACTATCTATGGTTGCTGATGATATAGGGAAGTATAATTGATATATAATGTTTAAGCCAACAAAGTGCAAACTTTGTTGGCTTTTTGTGAACTCATTATAGTAGATTAAACTTTCAAGTGGAGAGTGTAATATTATAGGGTGGATTATATTTATTGATTATAGATGATAAATTTAATGATTGAAATAAGATGATAATATTAAGTGGGGGGGGAATCTATAAGAGGTAAAATGTGTAATAAGGCGAGGGGATAATCTTTTTATTAAGGTGTAGTTTGTATAAATTAAGTTTATGGGGGAATAAAATGTATATCGTAAAAATATCTAATTGTAATAATATTAAAACTGGAACTATTGAAATCGAAAAGGGAAAACTTAATATTAAATATGGGATAAATGGAACTGGAAAAACCACGATAGCGAAGTCAATTTGTTTTCATGATTCAAATAATGAATTGCAAAATTTAAAATCTTTTTTCTCTGATGAAGCACCTAGTGTTGAAATTACACCTGAGTTGAAAACCGTATTAGTATTTAATGAGGATTTTGTTAACCAATTTGTATTTCTTGAAGAGGATATAATACAAAATTCGTTTGAGGTATTTTTAAAAACACCTAAGTATGATGAACAAAAAGAAAAATTAGACAAAAGATTAGAGACTTTACATCAAATATTTATGGATGATCAAGAAATTACAACATTGAAAGGGTTACTACAATCTATTTCTTCGAAATTTACTTTGACTGAAAGTGGAGGAATAAAGAAAAGTGGAGTATATAAAAGCCTCCTTTCAAAGCAAAATTTGTATAATATTCCCGTTGAGCTAGATAACTATAAAACTTTTATTTCGAATACAGATATTAATATTGATTGGATTGATTGGAAGAATAAGGGGGATGATTATGATATTGGTGATTGCTGTCCTTATTGTACAGAAAAAATAAATCGAGATGCTCATGATAAAAGGAAAGAGATTTTTCAAAATACTTATAAGAAAACTGACTCTAAGAACTTAAGGGATATTTTAGAATTATTTCTGGAATTGAAAGACTTTATCAGAGAGGATAAGTATAAAGAATTAATTTCATATATAAAGTCTGATACTGATGAAAAATTAATAGAATGTATAGTGGGGAAATTAATATGTGAAATACGATTAATTATTAGTCGTATTGATACCATAGAATCATTTGGGCGAAAGAGAAGACTTTTAGCGGATATAAGTAAATTGGAGAATTATGTAAAAGGTATGATTTTACCAGATGAATTTGATATTTTCGGTGGACCACAAATTGAAAGTATAATAGCTAATATAAATGATAAAGTTGGTGAGTTGCTTAAAGAAATAAAAGTTTTGAAGAGCGAATTAGGGACTTTGAAATCTATAATGAATGCAACAATAAAGGCCTCACAAGAGGATATTAATGAATTCTTAAATACGGCAGGAATTAACTATGAATTACAAATAAATATTGATGAATTTGATGAAAACCAAAGTAAAACCATTTTACAACAGTGTTACTCAGGTGATAAAACTGAAGTAAAAAATGTGAGAAATCATTTAAGCTGGGGAGAAAAAAATGCATTTTCATTAGTTTTGTTTATGTATTATGCCTACGCACAAAACCCAGATTTAATTATTTTAGACGATCCAATATCCTCTTTTGATAGTAATAAAAAATACGCAATTATGCATAGATTATTTAAAAATATTGGAAGAAGAGATGTGTCATTCGAAAGTAAAACGGTATTATTGCTTACACATGATTTTGAACCTATAACGGATTTTTTAGTGGTTGGAAAGTTAGATGAGCATAAAGCTACTGCTAGTTATATATGGAATGAAAATAAAGTGGTTCAAGAACAAATAATTGATATAAATAATGATATTAAATTAATTACGGATTCATATATAGAATTAGCTACTGATTCCTCTATTAATATTGTTAGTAGAATAGCTTTTTTAAGAAAATTGTGTGAGGTTAATGCTTGTAAGGAGGATTGGGAATACTCGTATGAAATATTATCCTGTTTGATACATGGAAGTGAGATTCGAAAAAAATTGGGAAGTAGACTGTATGAGGCGATTCCACAAAATAAAATTGATAAGGGGGTTAATCATATCAGAAAATATATTTCTGATTTTGATTTTGAGTTTTTGAAGAATAATGTTTATATAATTTCAAAATTAAAACAACTTTATTTAGAGGAACCAAATTCTTACTTTAAGATACAACTATTTAGAGCAATGAGAGAAATTGAAAAATCTAATGAAATAGAAATTTCTAAACTGGATACAGCCTGGTATAAATTTATTGATGAAACATACCATATTGAGAATGACTTGCTTCATTTTCTTAATTTGAAAAAGTTTAATATAGTACCTGAATATATATTGAATAAAGTTGATTCAATAGTGGATCAACTTTAATGAAGATGATTTTATAATTATATATATTTAAATAAATCATTGATTTAGAAATATATTTTACTACAATTATGCTAATTTGAGATATTCTGAAAAATACTCGAAAGTTTATTGAATAAATGTAACTGAACGAGGCCTAATATGATTAATTTGGATTTTGCTATTATTTGCATATTTACTTTCTTTAGTAAGAAGAATACGAAACCATTGAATTTGAATAATAGAAAGTATAGTTCTTTCTGCTTTATAAGTAGGTACGGAGATCTTTATCATGGATGGTAGTACAATTATTGAAGTGGAGCGTGTAAAAAATCTTTCAACATAAACCAATGGGAGAAAATAATTATGGGCTATAAAAATGTATGTACTAACTGCCGGATTTCCTTATCAGAGGGCACGAATTACGAGTTATTTAATACCGATAAAACTTGTCCTATATGTAAAGGTAAAATGTACTTTGTGAATGAGAAGTTCAAAGCGCCTAAAAAATCTAATGATAAAGAGTGGAAGATTATAGAGTATTTGTTGTTGAGTGGCTATGATTTTAGGAATCCCATTTATGGTACTGAAAGATACATGTATTTTGAGTTCCCAAAGAACTTACAGGAGGCGGAGGCATTCGTGCGTGAGATGAGAAAGTTATAGTAAACTATATGAGCAAAGCGCTTTAATGATATATAATTGAGTAACTAAATTTTACAGGGAGGAGGAAAACTATGTGTGAAGTAACAATAACACAAGCTACAGCAGAATTGCCTATGCTTGTAAAAAAACTACAGACAGGAGAAGAGTCTGTTGTGTATATCAAACAAGATGGACGGACTGTAGCACAGCTTACACTATCTGAAGACAATAGGCAAACAGAGTCTAAAGTGGATGTGTCGAAACGTATAGGCATTGCAAAAGGTAAATTTAAAATGCCAAAAGATTTTGATAAATGGGATAAAGATATAGAAGAAATGTTTGGAGATACAAGATGAATATACGAAAAGCCACTACTGATGATTTAGACATTGTTACAAATATAGAATCCACCTGTTTCCCACCAGCCGAAGCAGCCCCTCGTGAAGCGTTTAAAGAACGCCTTGCTCATTATGCAGACCATTTCCTTATAATTTTTGATGGTGATACATCTATTGGTTTTATCGATGGTTTTGTAACGGATGACGAAGTTTTAACGGATGAGATGTTCGCCGATGCTTCCTTACATAATCCAAATGGTGCATGGCAGATGATATTTGGTCTAAATACGATGCCAGAATATCGCAATCGTGGTGTTGGTGGTCAGTTAATAGAGGCCTTTATCAATCTTGCGAGAGAGGAAAAACGTAAAGGCGTTATTCTAACCTGTAAGGAAGAAAAGATTCATTATTACGCTAAGTTTGGCTTTGTAAATGAAGGCGAGTCTGTATCTGATCACGGCGGTGCTAAGTGGTATCAGATGCGTGTTGTGTTCTAGCCATATAATTAAATATAAAAGAAGAAGCTGAAATCTTGCAGATTAGCATTGATTTTAGCTTCTTTTTTGTTGGGAAAAGTATTGGTATTGTATTTAAATAATTTCTTTAACTTGCGCCACGCCTTTATCGGTCAGCATATAGTACCCATTTGTTACATACAACAAGCCTTGTTTCTTAAGGTGTGTTGCGGCTTGGTATGTATAGTCTGGTTTCCAGTTCAAGTGCTCGTGAATGGTACCGATACCATTTTCGATGGCCGCCACTGGTGTGTTCATATGGGTATAGATGTGGCAGAGCATCATGGTTTCTCGATAGTGACGACGTAAGTGGCGTTGGCGAAGATAGGTTGCAATATAGCCTGTCTTTGGCGTGCAAATAACGGCAATTAATAATGCGAGACCGATCGTTGTTGCGATAGCGCCTGCAATGGATACGTCTAGGGTGAAAGCGACTTCTGTACCGATAACAGCACAGATAATACCGATGATGATACTGCTAGTGAGCATGGCTTTCACAGAGTTCGTCCATAAATAAGCGATAACCGCAGGTCCAATCATGAGGCCGATAACGAGGATGGCGCCTACTGCTTGGAATGAAGCCACCACGGTAAGGGATACCATGGTCATCAGCACGTAATGGATGAGTGCAGGCATGAAGCCGAAGAGCCCTGCTAATAGAGGATCGAAGGTCGATAGTTGCAATTCCTTGTAGAAGAGCATAACTAATACGAGGTTGATGACCGCTACCCCCAGGGAAATCCATAGTGATACAGGACCTAAGTCGGTGGAGTTTACAATCCATCTATCGAATGGGGCGAACGCGATTTCCCCTAGAAGTGCCGTATCTACATCAAGGTGTGCGTTGCCGCTATAGAGACTGACGAGGATGATGGCAATGGAGAATAGAAGGGGGAAGATGATACCGATGGACGCGTCTTCGTTGACGAGGCCCGTGTTATGAATCATCTCTGTAAGCCACACCGTTCCTACGCCGACTACGGTTGCCCCTACTAAAAGCAAGGGTGAGTTTAAGTCTTCTGTTACAAAGAAAGCGAGTACGATGCCGAGGAATACGGTGTGTGTAATGGCGTCGGCCATCATGGACATGCGGCGTAGCACGAGGAATACACCAGGGATAGCGCACGCGATGGATACTGCGATGGCGATGAGTAAAATCTCTGTATGTACTGTCATGGGGCACCTCTTTTCCGGAATTGCCACAAGATGCCTCTATTAGGTGCAAATATGAGGCTCAACAGTACGATAACCGACAGAATGACGATGATCGCAGGACCTGTAGGCAGTTTTTGTACTGTTGTACTCCAAAGGGTACCGCCAATAGCAGATACCATGCCGAAACATCCTGCCAGTATACACATGGTACCTAGCTTGTTCGTCCACTGACGGGCCCCTACGGCCGGTGCAATGAGTAGGGAACTGATCAAGATAGCACCTACTGATTGAATGCCGATGATGATGGTCATGATCAATAGGGAACGATATAAAATGAGGGTAAAGGTGACGGGAATTTGCAATGTTTTAGCGTATTCTACGTCAAAGGAAATGAGCTTTAGCTCTTTCCAAAATAAGGCTGTTAAAACGATAATGATGAGCGCTGCCGCCGATGTAATGTACACATCGCGGGCTAATATGGTGGCGGCCTGTCCAAATATAAATTTTGAAAGCCCCGCCTGACCTGCATTGTTCAGACTTTGAAGGTAGGTGAGCAGAACCATACCAAGACCAAAGAAAGCAGATAGTATAGTAGCCAGAGCGCCATCGAATTTGATTTTACTGTTTTCAACGGTGATGGTAATGAGCCACGCCGCAGTGATAGAGGACAGGGCAGCACCTATAATAAGTACCTCAATGTCTTTTATACCGGTCAGCAAGAACGCGATGACTACACCAGGCAGTGCCGCGTGGGAGAGACCGTCACCGATGAGGCTTTCCTTGCGCAGTACTGCAAAGGTGCCTGCAATGCCACTGGCAAGGCCCAAGAGAGCCGTGCCGAGCAATACCATCTGTGTCGTATAGGATTGGAGTATGGTCATACAATCCTCCCCTTGCCGTAGGTACGTTCGATGGCCTCATCGGTAAAGGTCTCTGCCACGGGACCATAGGCAACAGTTTGCTTATTGACCATCGTTACCCAGTCGAAATATTGAGGTACCGTATTTAAATCGTGGTGTACGACGATCACTGTTTTACCGCGCGCTTTCATTTCTTGTAAAAGAGAGATAATGGCGTGCTCCGTCGTTTTATCGACGCCCTTGAAAGGCTCGTCCATGAGGTAAATATCTGCCTCTTGTACGAGGGCTCTCGCGAGGAATACACGCTGTTGTTGGCCCCCTGAAAGTTGACGAATTTGCCTGTTTACATAGTCGCTCATGCCCATTTTTTCAATCATGGAGAGGGCCAGTTCCTTATCCTTTTTACTTGGTCGTTTGAACCAACCTAGATGACCATAGCGGCCCATAAGTACAACGTCTAATACGGTAGTCGGAAAGTCCCAGTCTACGCTACCGCTTTGAGGGACATAGGCGATTTTCTTGTAATCCTTTTTGTCCATTGCAAGGTGGTGGTCGATATAAAACTTAACACTACCTGAGATAACTGTTAATAGGCCTAACATGGCCTTTAATAATGTAGATTTACCGGCCCCATTAGGGCCGACGATAGCCGCTAAGGAACCGATGGGTACCTTCATATCTACGTCCCATAATACGGGTTTTGTCGTATAAGCTACGGTCATATCTTCAACTTCAACGGCCCATTCCATAGAGACCTCCTTTTATCATTGTTTATTTAAGTGCTTTAGCGATGGTATCGATATTGGCTTTTACCATACCGATATATGTGCCGCCTTCAGTGCCTTCAGAACCTAAAGAATCGGAATATAATTCACCGCCGATGGCAACGTTCCAGCCTTTAGCCTTAGCTGCTTCTTGAACGGCTTCAATTGTTTTGTGTGGTACAGAAGATTCTACGAAGATTGCTTTAATTTTGTGATCTACGATAAATTGAACAAGTTCATTTACATCTTGTGTGCCTGCTTCTGTAGCAGTACTAACACCTTGCAAACCTTTTACTTCAAATCCGTACGCACGAGCAAAGTATTGGAAAGCATCGTGTGCTGTTACGAGAACGCGAGATTCTTTAGGAATAGATTCTGCTTGTGCTTTAACGTATGCATCTGTTTCATCTAATTTAGTGAGGTATGCATCATAGCGTTTTTTGAAATCCTCTTTGTGAGCTGGATCTGCTTTTGAAAGTCCTTCGTATACAGCCTTGGCTGCAAGTTTCCAATTCGCTACATCGAACCAAATATGAGGGTCTTTAGTTTTCACGCCATCTTCTTCGTCAAAGTCGAGTAGAGTAGCTGGATCAATGGCGTCAGATACGCGGATAGTAGCTTTATTTTGTTTTGTTAAATTGTCGAAAATAGAACCCATTTTACCTTCTAAGTGAACACCGTTGTACACTACAACATCTGCCTTAGACATAGTTGTTACATCGCCGGCGCTCGCTTGATAGAGGTGAGGATCTACGCCAGGACCCATGAGTCCTTGTACAGACACATGGTCACCGCCAATTTCTTTTACTAAATCCGTTAACATCGTCGTAGTGGCAACGACGTTTAATTTCTTCTGGTTGTCTTGTGCTGCATCTTTTCCACAGCCTGCTAATGCGAATAACATAAGTGCTAATGATACGACTATTAGCAAGATTCGATTGAATTTCATAATAAACCTCCTTTTATAGGTACTGAGTTTAACATCTTTGGTTATCTTGTTAACTACCCTTATTTAAGCGGAAAAATAGCCGCTACTAACGTAGCGGCTATTGGCAGTTATACAGTCTTCTGCTAGGGTCACGATCGTTTAGTGGATGAGAGATTGTAGATGGTTTGGCCCAACGAGGGCAACGATACCAAGTACCATCATGACCTTCATTTGAATACGCTTTCTACGTCTCATGATGAACCTCCTTTGTGTAATTTTTTTGTCATATCAACTTGATATGTAAGTCCGAACAGTTATCTTGAAATCAATATATCATAAATGAGAAAAATTATCAATAAAAATTATTCTATACATATATTTTTTACTAATAGACTACATTTTGCAGTTAGGTATTTTTTTCTTCATCTTTATCGAGTATTATATATGTATATTTATTATATTAATTTCGAGGGGGAACAAACCATGAATATATTAACTCGATTCGCGTGTGCTGCTGTTCTTACATTTGCGGTAGGTGCTATGATGCCGGCTCATGCTGATGCGGCTGCGGGTAGATTTACAGAAGCACCTCGCGAGGTATCCATCGTTAAACCTACGATGCCAGTTATTCCAAATGGAATTACCGTAGCAGATCATATGCGTGTACGATTCCTAATTAACAAACAAGGCAAGGTTGAAAATGTCTTTGTAGAACAATCCTCTGGTTATGGTCCTGTTGATGAGGCTGTGAAAGCTGCTATTAGACAATGGGAATTTACGCCGGCTATTGGCACAGATCAAAAAGCCCATGCATCCATCATAGGCATGACAATTACATTGCCAAAGGGTAATGCTCCAGCTAAGTCCGGCAATGGTAAATTGACGGTAGACAAATCCCAAACCGCACAAGCTAGTGATAGCCATACATCTAGTGCAAAAGCTGATGCTAAAGGGAATGGTCCTAAGGCAAAATAAGGAGTGAAACAGTCTAGGACTCAATGATGAGAGTAGTCATAAGACTAAATGAGGAGAAAGATGATGAGTAATGTATTGCGTTGTGTTGCCTTAACAGCATTAATAATGTCCATGTCTGCCGCTGTTTCTTTGGCGGCCACACCTTATGAAGCGCCAAAAGCAGTATCTACACCAGGCTTTGATTCTGGTGTACTACATGGTTATGCCGGTGATGCAACTGTTGTTAATGTAAACTTTACTATTAATACAGATGGATCCGTTTCTCATGTAGAATTACAAGGGTCTACTGGTAGTAGTGATGCGGATGCATCCATTGTGAACACGATTTCTACATGGAAATTTACACCGGCTACGGATAGCAATGGCAATCCTGTAGAGGCATCTAAAACTGAATATATTAATTTAAGGAATTAATAGAAGGCACTCATACATTGTATGGGTGCTTTTTTATGTGCTGGTGAAAGTACTTAAGGATTTAATTATATTGGGTGAAAGTGTTTTGTGGCTCAATTATCTTGGGAAATGTATCTGCAGCAACTGAAAATTACTTTCAAAATAAATATAATAAAAATATATTTAATATAGTAATAATATATTGTATATACTAATAGTCTTTGACCCCTGGAGGTATAAGCATATGAATCCATTACAGCAAAAGCTAGATATTAATAACGAACGGTACAGAATTATTGTATCTATTAAAGAGGATTATTTAGACGGTAAATTATCCTTGGAAGAGGGTAACCGTATTTTAAAAGAAAAGTTAGGGACTTGTACGCCTGACGAATTTGCTTATGCAGAGCAAAGTTTGAAAGGTGTCTATAAGGATGAAGAAATACTAGACAAGATGGATGATTTGTTGAATTTATTTGATGGTGTATTAGTGCGTACCGAAAATGAGTACCCAGAGAATCATCCGTTGTGGGCTTATTTAGAAGAAATTAATGCGGTTGAAAAGGTAGCTCTTGAAGCGGATGAATTGTTAAAACAAGATAAGTTTATTAAAAATCCTTGGCTTGGTGTTTTTGATTCCTTAGCAGAATGGCGTATCCATCTATCTCGTAAGCAAAATCAATTATATCCAATGTTAGAAAATCATGGGTTTGATCGTCCAACGCGGATTATGTGGACCTTTGATGATGGCGTGCGCGATTCTATCTCTGCATCCTACGCATTGCTTCGTGAAGATAAATATGAGGAGTTTTTAGCATCTGTTCCAGAAACACTGGCAAAGTTACGTGATTTGAACTCTAAGGAGTTAGAGGTTTTATTGCCAACATCCTTTAAATTATTAAGCGATGAAGAGTTTGTGCGCATGAGCAAAAATGACCATGAAATCGGTTATGCTATTATTAACGCACCAGGTTTATATGTAGTGACAGGCATCAATGATTCTGCGGCACAACTAAATACAAATAACTCCGGTCAAAACGGTGCTGTATCTAACGAGTTCCTAAACGATTTGGCAGGTCTATTATCTAAATATGTTGGCCCTGTAGGAGGTGCAGCCGTTAGTAAGGATGCTGTCCTAGATGTGGCCACTGGCAAATTGACCTTAGAGCAAATTAATTTGTTGTTCCGTCATCTGCCTGTGGATTTATCCTATGTAGATGAAAATGAACTCGTTAAATTCTACAGTGATACACCACATCGCATTTTCCCTCGTAGTGCTAATGTTATTGGCCGTGAGGTGAAGAATTGCCATCCTGCGAAGTCTGTTCATGTAGTAGAAGAAATCGTAGAGAAATTCCGTTCGGGAGAACAAAACCAAGCAGAATTTTGGATCAATAAACCGGGCTTGTTTATCTATGTTATCTACACGGCCGTGCGTGATGAAAATGGTAAATTCCGAGGCGTACTAGAAATGATGCAAGATTGTACACATATCCGTGAATTAGAAGGCTCCCGTACATTGTTGACTTGGGATAAAACTGACTTTGTAGGCGATAATCAACGCATTTATTAATAAAAATAAAAAGTAACTCTCTGAGAGCTTACAATAGTTATCAATTTTTATTATTACAAAATGTGTTGCACTAATTGAAAATAAACATACAACAATTTACTTTTATTCATCTCTTTCGTGTATACAAATTTGTTAAAAACAGGTAAAATAGAAATTATTAGAAGTATTTTCAATACACGTACCGATAGGTTTTTATAAAGTTATACGATAAAGGTGAGGATTAGAATGGCAACACGTCGCATTTGGAATCAAAGTGAAATCAAGACAAATCCGTTATTTTCTAAATTACGCAGCACCATTGAAACTGCGTTTTATGGCAATAACGTAAAACCTGTTACATCTGTAGCAGAAGCGTATACATTGGCAACGCAAGAACCAGGTGTCATTCTTCTTGATATGCCTGTATTTAAACCAGAAGAACAAGGTTTACCAGCTGATGCTAAAATTCTCGTAACTAATGATGGTAAAACGACTGGCCGCTATGCGAAGGCTCGCCGTATCATTGGCGATGAAGGTATTGATGAAGTCGAATTAGCCGGTATCGCTCGTGATGCTGTGTATGATAGTCGCAATAAAGAATGGATTTCTACACAAGTTGTGGTTGGTCTTGATCAAAAATTTACGGCTCGTGCTCATCTTATGATTCCAAAGGATCATGCATCCATCATGTATTCTTGGATTATGAACTTTAAATTCTTTGACGAAGCGACAAAAGATTTCTACAACAACAGTAAAGATATTCCAGAAGGGGATATTTACATCTATTCTGACCCTGATTATGTTGTGCCAGGTCATCCAGGTGGTCTTGCTATTTTTGACCCTGCTCATAACTGCGCTATGATTCTTGGCATGCGTTACTTTGGGGAACATAAAAAAGGCACATTGACATTGGCTTGGTCCTTAGCAAACCGTTATGGCTACGTAGCCTGCCACGGCGGTATGAAACGCTATAACCTTAAAACTGGTGAGTCTTTCACAATCGGCGTATTTGGTCTATCCGGTTCCGGTAAATCTACATTGACTCACGAAAAACACAATGGTCGCTATAATATTTCTATCTTGCATGACGATGCATATATCATCAATACAAATGATTTGTCCTCCGTTGCGATGGAACCAACATACTTTGATAAAATGCAGGACTATCCTGTAGAACACCCTGCTAATAAATACTTATTAACATTGCAAAACGTAGGCGTTACCCTCGATGAAAATGGTAATAAGGTCGTATTGGCTGAGGACGTGCGCAACAACAATGGCCGTGCTATTAAATCCCAATTCTGGACAGACAATCGCGTAAACCACGTGGACGAACCGGTTAATGCCATTGTGTGGCTCATGAAAGATAAAACATTGCCACCAATCCTTAAAATCGACGACCCTGTGTTGGCTTCCACTATGGGTGCAACTCTTGCAACACGCCGCTCTACTGCGGAAAAACTCGATGCCAACGTCGATCCAAATGCACTCGTTATTGAGCCATATGCAAACCCATTCCGTACCTATCCGTTAGTTCGTGATTATGAAAGCTACAAAAAACTCTTTAAAGAATGTGGCGTAGATTGCTATATCATGAACACCGGATTCTTCCTTGAAAAGAAAATCCCTAAAGAAGTGACCCTTGATCTATTAGAACGCCTAGTAGAAGGAGACCTACAATTCGAACCATTCGGTGCCTATGAAAACCTATCCTACGTAGAAGTGCCAGGATTCGAACCACCATTTGATGTACGTGAATACCATCACCAACTACACCAAGCCTTTGAATTCCGCTCTGAATACGTGGAAAAACTCAAAGACAGTAAAAATGAATTACCACACGAAGTACTTGATGTACTAAAAACTTTAATGTAATACCTAAATACGGTGGCGGATAAAAAATCCTCCTCAAGCCGACACGCTACTGCGCTACGCGGAGCCCGAAGTCGTTTGAGGAGGATTTTTTTATCCTTACTCATTTAGTAAATACATTAAAGTTTTTAGCACACCAGCGTTAGAACAGACATGCTACTGCGCTGAAGCGGAGCCCGAAGTCGTTTGAGGAGGATTTTTTCATCCTTACTTATTCAGTAAGTACATTAAAGTTTTTATCATATCTGCGTTAAGAGAGGCACGCTACTGCGCTAAAGCGGAGCTAATGTTTTAAATATTTTAGATGGAGCAGTAAGATTTTGTGAAAATGATGCAGGAGAATTGTTGGTGTATATAGAATTAATATTATAAGGTGTTTATTTCTCATGAGTGCTTTTAATTCCTTTAATAAATAGGAATTAAAAATGAGTTTGTTTCATGAAATTATTATGAATTTTATAATTGAGAAACGTTGTTATAATGGGGGATTAGAGGTGATATTTTTTATAATATGTATAAAATTAGATTGACAATTGTCCTCTCAGAAAATATACTTGTAATAGATTAAAACATATTTTGAAGATAGGACTTAAAGCCCATCATTATGGTGGAATTAACTAGAAGTAAATGTAGAATATGTTTTCTTGTTATTGTCAGTTGGCCTATGTAGGCCCCTAGGAGGTTTATTATGAATAAAGATGTGGAAAACAAAAACATCCATGACCACAGTCATGACGAACATCATCATGACCATGACCATTGTGGCGGTTATCATCATCATGGTCACGACCACGACCACGACCACGATCATGAACATGGTCACGACCATAGTCATGCAAAGGCTATGCCGACGGATAAATGGGTGCCACATACTCATGAACCAGGGGTACCTCATGAACATGGTGTAAACGACTACATGAAAGCCGTTGCTGAGTATCGTAAAACCTGGCCTACAAAACAGGATGTAATTGAACAAACACCAGACCCTGCGGTACGTGAAATGATTCTTCGTATGGAGCAAATCGGTTGCGATACAGTGTTTGACCGTTTCGACAAACAACAACCACAATGTACTTTCGGTATTGCTGGCGTATGTTGTCGTGTTTGCTTCATGGGTCCATGTAAAATTACACCTAAGAGCCCTCGCGGTGTCTGCGGTGCTAATGCTGATCTTATCGTAGCTCGTAACATGACACGTGCCGTTGCTGGTGGTTTGACTCAACATGGTGCGCATGCTCGTGAAATCTTGATTTCTTTGAAGGCTGCTGCTACTGGTGAATTAGATATTCCGATTTTGGGCGAAGAAAAAATCCGTACCGTATGTAAAGCTTTCAACATTCCTGAAGAAGGCCGTTCCTTAAAAGATGTAGCTAATGATTTAGCAGATGTTCTGTTAGAAGACTTGAGTCGTGCGTTGCCAGGTGAATATAAGACGATTACAGCTATGGCTCCTGCTGAACGTCGTGAAGTTTGGAAAAACCTAGATATCTTGCCTGTTTCCGCATACAACGAAGCATTTGATGCATACCATCGCACATGTGTAGGTGGAGATGGCGATTGGGAAAGCAATATGAAACAATTTTTGCGTTGTGGTCTTGCTTTCACATTTACTGGTGTAGTAGCTGCAGATATTGCTACTGATGCATTATTTGGTCAAGGCGGCCGCCGTACATCAAAGGTTAATATTGGTGCTTTGAAAAAAGGGTATGTTAACATAGCTGTTCATGGTCACTTGCCAACATTGGTATCTCAAATTTGTAAAATTGGTGCCTCTGAAGAGTACTTAGAAAAAGCGAAAGCTATTGGTGCGAAAGGTATCCAATTCTATGGGATTTGTTGCTCTGGTTTGTCCAGTATGTATCGTTATGAAAATGTTATTCCGTTGTGTAATGCTATCGGTGCTGAACTTGTACTTGGTACAGGTGCTCTTGATTGTTGGGTAGCAGATGTACAAGACGTATTTCCTGCCATTATGGACGTAGCACGTTGTTTCAATACAAAAGTTATTACAACATCTGATGCAACTCGCTTGCCAGGTGCAGAACATATCGGTTACGATCATCATCATACTAACTTGTCTGAAACTAAAGCATTGGCTCGCAAAATCTTGGATCGCGCTCTTGAAGCTCATGAATTACGTAAAGGGATGCCTGTATTCATCCCACCATATGAAATCACTGCAGAAGTTGGTTTCTCTCCGGAATCCACTGTTAAACATTACGGTTCCTTCAAACCATTGGCAGAGGCTTTAAAATCAGGTAAAGTCCGTGGTATCGTTAATGTAGTAGGTTGTTCCAATCCTCGTGTTATCTATGAAAAAGCAACTGTAGATGTTGTTGATACACTTATTAAAAATGGCTGCCTTATCTTAACTAATGGTTGCGCATCCTTCCCATTGATGAAACTTGGCTATTGTAATACAGATGCTATTAAGAAATGTAGCCCTGCATTGCAGGAGTTCTTGGGCGATGATCAACCACCAGTATGGCATGTTGGCGAATGTGTAGATAATGCGCGTTCCTCTGGTATCTTCGGTGGTATCGCAGCAGAATTAGGCCTTAACTTGCCTCAATTACCATTTGCTATGTCTAGTCCTGAATGGTCTAACGAAAAAGGTGTTGGTGCATCCCTCGGTTTCCGATTGATGGGGATTAACTCTTACCATTGCGTTGAACCACCTACACAAGGCTCTGATGCTGTTACAAAATGGTTGAAAGAAGACACTAAAGATCTCTTAGGTTCCGTTATGTATGTAAATACTGATCCTGTTAAAGTAGCAGAAAAAATCTTAGCAGATATGGATGCAAAACGGGCTGCTTTAGGTTGGGCAGAAGTAAAATAATATAAACAAAAGACCCTCTCCATAATCCTCCACCGCCCAGATCTGTTCCTTCGGAACAGGGGCAAAGTCGGATTCTGAAGAGGGTCTTTTTTGTATAGGGAGAAAAGACAGAGCAAAGTCGGACGTACTGAGAGGGTTATTTCATTAGAGGTAAACTCTAAATTAGTAAATCTAAATGATGAGTTTTATTTTCTACGTTTTAGCCTAATTAATAAATATGTGTGAAAGTAGAAAAAAGAGATAGCAGACAATTTGTCCGCTATCTCTTTTAATCAAAAGTTCATCAACTTAATCTATTACGTCATTTATAACTCTGCTATACTAATAACAGGAGTCATTGACGTGAGTTAGGTTCATCACCGAAAGGTGGTGATACTATGAGTAAATTCGAGAAGGTTTATATAATTCTTTTTGTAATTTCCATAGTTGTATCTATCTTAAGTTTATTCAAATAAACTTAAGAAACGCCTAACGTAATAAGTACTGGTAATACTTACACGTTAGGCGCATCTCGTTTTACTAATTTTTAGATGAGCCTAACGCTTGCACACGTCAATGACTCTCTTTATGTTTATAGTATACATCAATAACAACATAAAAACAACATAGGTATATAGTAACTTATAGTATAATAGTTTCTCCATCCTCAGGGACTGCTACATGGCTTTCGATATGGGTGCCTTTGATAAATTTGCGCACATCCTTACGGCTTGTTGCTGTATGATTAACTGTATCCATATGAACAGCGATGATTTTAGCTTCTGGTTTGCGTACTACCATGCGGCCAATATCTTTTGTACCCATAATAATACTATCTTCAAAGCCTAAAACTTGAGCATATCCAGTGTTCATAATAATAACGTTAGGATCGAAGCGAAGGAGAGCCTTCTCTACATCGCTTGTCCATACTGTATCGCCTACAAGGTACACAGTTGGTTCGCCTTCTGCTTCAAAAATAACGCCCATTGCATCGCCTGCTAATGGTGCGAGAACTGGATTTGCATACATTTCTACAGTGCCGTGTGAGCCCCCTGTTTTTCTTAATGTGATACCATTAAACTCAAGACTTTCAAAAATAATGCGTACATCATTAAAGCCTTGGGAGATAATAAGTTCTTTGTCCGCTGTATTTTGCACAAAAATAGGAAGTGACTTTGGAATAGATTTAATTGCCGTGTCATCCCAATGATCAAGATGTGTGTGTGTAACTACTACTGCAGTTACATTGCTTAATAGATTGTCCATTGATACAGGTAAATCAACCATGGGCATTCTTTGTTGATAGTTAAATGTTCCTTCAAAGCCAGGATAAGTATCTTTTGGTGCTAAGAATGGATCAATAAGAAATGTTGTGTTTTTTATTGTTAATTTTCCTGTAGCATTTCTAATGTGAGTATATTGTGTCATAGGTATCTCCTTAATTGTATTTTGAAAATCTAATCAAATAGATTACTGTTTGTAATCCCTAGAATTAGTGTACCTTGTTTTGTTATACTAGTCTCAACAATAATTGACACTATGTTTGTTAATAGACACATTGTATAAATGTGTCTATGTAGGAGCTTATATGATAACTCGAAAAGAAATGACACGAATGTTGTTAAAAGAAGGCTTGCTTAGTTGTTTAGAAAACCATTCTTTTGAGTCTTTAACCGTAACATTGTTGTGTAAAGCATCAGGTATAACTCGTTCTACTTTTTATTTACACTATAGCAATATCATGGAAATTGTTGATGATTTAGTAGATGATGCAATCGCTTATTCAAAGCCAGGAATGGTAGATAACAACAATTTACAAACTATAGCTCAAACCTTATCGGCTGCTTCTGATTCAGTGTCATTGAGAGAATCATACGATTCTATTTTTGATAGATTGCCCTTATGTCAGCGTATTATACGACATAAAAAGTATTTACCTTTATTTTTAGATGAACAAATTTCAGAATATGTATTGCAACGAATTATACGGAGTGAAAAAGATCGGCAAGGGCTTGTTATGGCAGAAGCACTTGGGACTTCATTTGACGTGGGTGTATCCGTTTTTGTATTTTTAGTGCACGGATTATATGCTGTTAATAAACAATATAAGTGGTCCCAAAGCGATGAATGGTTAGAAGCGCAGAAAGTTATCTTTGAACTCGTTTGCCGTGGGTTACAAAGAAAATAAGCATATAAGGCTCACATACTTCCTTGGTGCATCAATACATGCTCTTCTAGAAATTAGTACAGGCCTGTACTAATTTCTAGAAGAGGTATATGGATGAGGTCAAGTCCCTAGGCCGCAGACCGTTCTGTCTATTTAGAACGCATAAATTCATGAGCAACCGTAATTGCTGTGGCAGAAAATATAATTCACCATGTAGATAATCAAATTTACATCTAATTTCCAATGAAATACCCCCCTCAGAGAGTCCGACTTTGCTAGGCCAAGGCCCTAGGCCGCAGACCGTTCTGTCTATTTAGAACGCATAAATTCATGGACAACTGTAATTGCTGTGGCAGAAAATATAATTCACCATGTAGATAATCTAATTCACATCTAATTTCTAATGAAATACCCCCTCAGAGGGTCCGACTTTGCTAGACCAAGGCCCTAGGCCGCAGATCGTTGTGCCTGTTTCGAACGCATAAATTCATGGACAACCGTAATTGCTGTGGCAGAAAATATAATTTACTATGTGATGTTCTAATACAGATCTAAATTCCAATAAAAGAACACCCACAATTATCCGACTTTACTAGGTCAAGGCCCTAGGCCGTAGACCGTTAAAGTAGCTGGAGGATAATTGTGGGTGTCTTTTATTACCAAGTTTAGATAGTAAATTATATTTTCTATTCCGTAGCTATAAGGTAGAACATGAATTTATACGTTCATGTTTGCCCCTTTTCTCACATAGAACCAGAAGCAAACTGCAACTGTTACGATGTTGAATGCTAGTAGTACTGCGAATGCAGGGTGAATGTTGCCGAATGTGGAGTATACGAAACCGAAGATTTTAGGTGTAATGAATGCACCGTATGCAGCTACAGCAGCTACGAAACCTGTGATTAAAGAGGATAACAACGGATTGCCAAATACGTGAGGAATCATACGGAATGTAGCACCTGTTGCAAAGCCGCAGCATACGAATGTCAATACGGACATAGCAAAGAAGAATGGGAAGTTGTGCATATCTACACCAACTGCGATCAATGCAGTAGTAGCACATAAGCCGATGAGGCTAACAAAGGTAACTTTTGTACCGCTGTTGATTTTGTCGGATAACCAACCGCCTACAGGACGAAGGGCACCTGCAACAAGTGGACCAACGAATGCGATAGATGCGAATGGAATTTCAGGGAATTCTTTACCTACCAAGAGACCAAGTGCTGCTGCGTAACCGGAGAAAGCACCGAAGGAACATGTGTAAAGTAATGTAAAAGCCCAAGTGTGTTTGTTGCCGAAGATTTGTACAAGGTTTTTAGGATTTGGTTTTTCCAATGGTAAGTTATCCATGAAACGCGTCATAAGTGCAAGGATAATTACGAGTGGCACAATCCACATGAAAGCCGCATTGGCAAGGTATACTGCGTTGCCTTTGATAATAGCTGGTGTTACGCCAAAGACATTACCAAGTGCAGCGGAACCCATAGCAAATGGAGCTAAGAAATAGATTACAGAAACACCAAGGTTACCAACACCACCATTGATGCCAAGGGCTGTACCTTTTTCGGATTTAGGGAAGAAGTTGCCAATGTACGCCATGGAGGACGAGAAGTTACCACCCGCTAAACCGATGAGGGCTGTTAAAATCATAAATGTCGTATAAGAAGTTGTTGTATCTTGTACTGCAAAGCCGAGCCACACAACAGGAACTAATAAAATAAGTGTGGATATAAAGGTCCAGTTCTTACCGCCCATAAGTGCAGGCATATATGTGTAGACGAAACGCAATGTAGCACCTACAAGGCCTGGTAAGGCTGCGAGTGTAAATAATTGTTCAGTTGTAAAGTGGAAACCTGCGCCATTTAATTGTGCTGCGATGGTAGCCCATAGATACCATACGCAAAAGGCTAAGGTTAAGGCAATAGTGGATATTACCAAGTTTTGTTTGGCGATTTTTTTACCAAACTTTTCCCAAAATTCGGGATTTTCTGGTTGCCAGTTCGCAACAATCTCTTTGCGACTTGCACCTACTTGAGGCATTTTCAGTTCTGACATGAGAGCTCTCCTTTAACTAAAACACATGTGATAAAGGGTAGATCTTTTCACACGAATATGTGGCACATCTCGTTTAAAAGCCTTGTAAAATGTGGTACTATAATAATAGAGAGTGTGCCTAAAATCACACCATTATTATATAGGACAGAATATAATGTGAATGTGACGAAAAACACACTTATATGAGAATTAATCGGTTATAATAGGGATAATATACGTAAAGTATATAGTATATGTGCCTTTTGTGCATGGCTGATTGTGAAAGCTACTTTCACAATCAATGTGGACAAATGACACTGAAAGATGCACGGTGATAGTATGGAACAGGAGTTAATTAACCAGTTACTTGCATTGCCAGGAGAAACAGTTCACCTTGAAAAAGGCGAGTTTTTGTTTCACGAAGGTGATATAGCAGATCATTTTTTTATTGTCCGTGAAGGGCGACTTAGTATTAAGAAATTTGAGGCAAGTGGTCATATTTTTGCTCATCGGTTGGTGGGGCCAAATAATGTGCTTGGTGAAATTCCTTTGTACGAGACGAACACCCGGACTTACGTGTTCAATGCGATTGCACGTGAAAAATGCTCGGTATATTCCATCCGTTATGATGTTTTAGAACCAGCCATTGCAAAGGACCATTCACTGGCCATTGCAATGATGAAAATCTATACACTTCATATGCGGCGACAACAAGCCAAATACAGAGATTTGTTGTTGTATGGCAAAAAAGGTGCATTCTATTCAACACTATTGCGTTTAGCTAATAGCTATGGTATTCAACGTGATGACGGTATCTATATAGACATCGCGTTAACAAATCAAGAGTTAGCTGAATTTGCTGCCACATCTCGGGAAAGTTTAAACCGCATGCTCAGTGAGTTACGAAAATTAGGCTATGTAGCCTATGATAAACACCATCTGGTAATCTGTGACTTAGATGCATTAATCGGATTACTCGATTTAGATAGCGACACGATCGACCCTAATATCAGTAATATCGAATAATTGTGGATATTCGCCCTTGTTGTTGGCATTGCTAACGCAAGGGCTTTTTTGTAGTTTTAAGGAGGACACGAGATGAGTTTATTGTCTCAGAAATTCAAGTTTCTTCGCAAGAAGGACGTATCTCCAAGCGGTCACCAAATCACAGAAGAAGGCGGTCGCGAATGGGAAAATTTTTATCGTGACCGTTGGTCCTACGATAAAGTAGTCCGCACAACACATGGCGTAAACTGTACTGGTTCTTGTAGCTGGAACATTTACGTTAAAAATGGCGTCGTAGCCTGGGAAAACCAAGCTACAGATTATCCGGAAACACCGGATGATATGCCGGATTACGAACCACGTGGGTGCCCTCGTGGTGCGACATTCTCTTGGTATTTGTACAGCCCATTGCGCGTAAAATATCCATATGTACGCGGCGAATTGGCTGAGCTTTGGAGAGAAGCTAAGAAAACAGCTAAAAATCCTATCGAAGCATGGAAATCTATCGTAGAAGACCCTGAAAAGGCGAAAAAATATAAATCTGCCCGTGGTATGGGTGGCTTTGTGCGCTCCACTTGGGACGAAGCGACAGAAATCACTGCAGCATCTTTACTATATACAGCAAAAACATACGGCCCTGACCGCAACGCAGGCTTCTCTGTAATTCCAGCGATGTCCATGTTGTCCTATGCAGCAGGTGCTCGTTTCCTTAACTTAATGGGTGGTTCACCATTGTCCTTCTATGACTGGTATGCCGATTTACCACCATCCAGTCCACAAGTTTGGGGTGAACAAACGGATACACCTGAATCTGGTGACTGGTACAATGCTGGCTACATCATGACTTGGGGTTCCAACGTACCGTTGACTCGTACGCCTGATGCTCACTTCTTGACAGAGGTCCGTTACAAAGGTACTAAGGTTGTATCCGTATCTCCTGACTATGCGGAATCTACAACTTCTTCTGATGCTTGGCTTAATGTGAAAGCCGGCACTGATGCGGCTCTTGCTATGGCAATGGGTCATGTTATCTTAAAAGAATATTACATCGATAAGGAAACTCCATACTTCAAAGAGTATGCTAAAGAGTTTACCGATATGCCATTCCTTGTACGCGTTGAAGACATCAACGGTGCAGTACAACCAGGTCGTTTCTTAAACGCTAAGGATTTAGGTAGCAAAGAAGACGGTGCTGATTTCCAAACTGTATTAATTGATGAAACAACAAATGAAATCGTTGTTCCAAATGGTACAATGGGCGACCGTCACACAAATCCACAAAAATGGAACTTACGCCTTGAAAACCGTAATACAGGGGCTAAAATTGACCCTCGCTTATCCGTGTTTGACCAACGCCAAGATGTGACTGTTGTTAAGTTGCCATACTTTGGTGATGAAGAGCACGAAGGCGTTATTGAACGTGCTATTCCAACTATTACAGTACAAACTGTAGACGGTCCTGTAAAAGTAACTACCGTATATGACCTTATTCTTGCTAACTATGGTATTGACCGTGGTATCGGTGGTGAAGTAGCAACATCTTATACTGATGACACTCCTTACACACCTACATGGCAAGAAAAAATTACTGGCGTAACAGCAGATATCGCTATTGCTACAGCTCGTGAATTTGCAGATAATGCAGAAAAAACTAAAGGTCGTTCCATGATTATCATGGGCGGTGGTATCAACCACTGGTACCATGCGGATATCATTTACCGTACAATCTTGAACCTCATCATGTTCTGTGGTACAGAAGGTGTTAACGGTGGTGGCTGGGCTCACTACGTAGGTCAAGAAAAACTTCGTCCTGTTGAAGGTTGGGGCGGTATCATGACAGCTAACGACTGGAGTAAAGCGCCTCGTTTGCAAAATGGTACATCTTGGTTCTACTTTGCTACAGAACAATATCGTTCTGATTGCATCGACTTGGCAGACCGCGTATCTAAATTAGCTAAGCCTCGCTACCGTCACCCTGGTGATTACAACGTATTGGCTGCACGTTTAGGCTGGTTGCCATCGTACCCTACTTTCAATAAAGGCAGTCAAGAATTGATTAACGACGCTCGTGCAGCGGGTGCTGGTACAGAAGCAGAAATTAACCAATATGTGGCGCAAGCGTTGAAAAACAAAGAATTACAATTCTGCGTAGAAGATCCAGCGGCTAAAGAAAACCATCCACGCAACTTGTTTGTATGGCGTGCGAACCTTATCGGTTCTTCCTCTAAAGGCCATGAATACTTCTTGAAACATTTACTTGGTACAAAACATGGTGTTCTCGAAGATGATGACGCACCAGTAAAACCAGAAGAAATCAAATGGCGCGAAGCAGATGAAGCTGGTAAGCTTGACCTCTTAATCGACATCGACTTCCGTATGGCTTCTACAGGCTTGTATTCTGATATCGTGTTCCCAGCGGCTACATGGTATGAAAAAGAAGACTTGTCTTCTACAGATATGCATCCATATGTACACGTATTCCAAGCGGCTGTTGATTGCGCATGGGAGACTAAATCTGACTGGGATACATTCCGTACTCTTGCTGAAACAGTATCTCGCGTAGCAAAAGAGTCTGGCTTCACAGAATATGAAGATATCGTAGCGTTACCTCTTGGTCATGATAGCCCAGGTGAAGTGGCTCAACCAGAAGGTAAGGTTCTCGACTGGAGCAAAGGCGAATGTGAACCAATTCCTGGTAAAACAATGCCGAACCTCGTTCATGTAAAGCGCGATTATAGTAAAATCTTTGAAAAATACATTGCATTGGGACCTAATATTGAAAACAAAATGGGTGCTCATGGCATGGCTTGGGATGTATCTGATGAATATAAGACACTATATGATCAAAATGGTGTCATCGATAATCCAGACTTTATTTCTCATGGCCGCCCTAGCATTTACGAATGTAAGGAAGCTTGTAATGCCGTATTGACATTGTCTTCTTGTACAAACGGTAAATTGGCTGTTCGCTCTTGGAAGGCAATGGAAGAAAAAACAGGTCTTTCTGGTCTTGAAAAGAACGCAAAAGGTCGTGAACAAGAAAAAATTACCTTCGATGACATGGTTCGTCAACCACGCTTCATCATTAGCTCTGTAACAAGTACTGGTAAGAATGATAAAAACCGTCGTTACTCTCCATTTACTACATCTACAGAAGATAAGGTACCATTCCGTACCGTAACAGGTCGTCAATCCTTCTATTGCGACCATGAAATGATGCGTGATTACGGTGAAGCTATGGCGTTGTACAAACCGGTATTGTCCTATAAACCAGTACAAGGTGACTACAAACAAGAAGGTATCCCTGAAATCACATTGAAATACTTAACACCACATCATAAGTGGTCTACACATAGTATGTATTTCGATAGCCAACAAATGTTGACATTGTTCCGCGGTGGTCAAACAATTTGGCTCAACGAAGACGATGCAGCAGAAATCGATGTTAAGGATAATGATTGGGTAGAAGCTTTCAATAAAAACGGTATCGTTGCAGCTCGTGCTGTAGTTTCCCCACGTATTCCTCGCGGTATTTCCTATATGCACCATTCCCAAGATCGTCACATCAACGTTCCTGGCGCGAAAGTTAAGAAACAACGCGGTGGTACGCATAATGCACCAACTCATATTCACATGAAACCGACACACATGATCGGCGGTTATGGCCAATTGAGCTATGGCTTTAACTACTATGGCCCAACTGGTAACCAACGTGATATGACAATTGTGGCTCGTAAAATGAAGGAGGTAGATTGGCTTGAAGATTAAGGCTCAAGTATCTATGGTCCTAAATTTGGATAAGTGTTTGGGTTGTCATACATGCTCTATCACTTGTAAAAATACATGGACGAACCGCGAAGGCGCGGAATATATGTACTTCAATAACGTGGAAACTCGCCCAGGCGTAGGTTACCCACGTCATTGGGAAGACCAAGAAAAATGGAAAGGCGGCTGGACATTAGATAACTCTGGCAAATTAGCTCTTTCTACAGGTTCTAAAACAAATCGTTTGATGAAATTATTCTTCCATCCTGAACAACCAGAGTTGAAGGATTATTTCGAACCTTGGACTTACGACTATGAAACATTGATTCATGGTGGTCGTAAAAACAACCAACCAGTTGCTCGACCTCGTTCCCTTGTGACTAAACAAAAAATGGAAGTGACTTGGGGCCCTAACTGGGATGACGATTTGGCTGGTGGTCAACATGCTCGCTCTGATGTGAATTTAACTAAGATGGGCCAAGATATCGTATTTGATTACGAAGAAGTGTTCATGCGCTACTTGCCACGTCTTTGTAACCACTGCTTGAACCCTGCATGTGTAGCTGCATGTCCATCCGGCGCGATTTATAAACGCGACGAAGATGGTGTGGTTCTCGTATCTCAAGATGTATGCCGCGGTTGGAGACATTGTGTTCCATCTTGTCCATACAAAAAAATCTTCTATAACTGGGAAACTAATAAAGCCGAAAAATGCGTATTCTGTTACCCACGCTTGGAAAATGGTTTGCCTCAAATCTGTGCTGAAACTTGTGTAGGTCGTATGCGCTATGTTGGCGTTGTATTCTACGATATGGACAAAGTAGAAGCTATGGCAGCTACAAAAAATGAACAAGATATTTACGAAAATACATTAGATTTGATTTTGGACCCTCATGATCCAGAGGTTATCAAAGCGGCTCGTGCAGAAGGCATCTCTGAAGCATGGATTAAAGCAGCTCAAAAATCTCCTGTATACAAACTTGTTAAAGAATGGGGCGTGGCATTGCCATTGCATCCTGAGTATCGCACATTGCCAATGGTTTGGTATGTACCACCACTCAGCCCAATCTTGCAACGTGTAACATCTGATGTATACTTGCCAGATGCGCATGAAATGCGCGTACCTGTACAATACCTTGCTAACTTGTTTACAGCAGGTAATACAGAAATTTTAGCTCGTACATTGCAACGTGTTCTCGACATGCGTGAATACATGCGCCGTCGTGAAACAGGTGACGGTCCTATCGATCACAATGTGGAGTTAACAGAGGATCAAATGTACGGTATGTACAAATTGTTGGCATTGTCCAAATACAATGATCGCTTTGTTATTCCATCTGATGTAAAAGTATCTCGCGAAGGTCGCCTAGAAATGCAGCAAAATCGCGGCTTTGCTTGCCCTACAGGGGGATGTCAATAATGAAGGATGCTCAGAAAATCGCTCTTATTGCGTCATTTCTTCTACGCTATCCTGATGAACAATGGTATAACGAACTACCTGAATGGAGAGAGGACGCCCAATCCGTTGGGCATCCTCAACTTCGCCAAGGTTTATTAGAATTTTTCGACTATGTAGAGGAATCCGATAAAAAAGAATTCGAAGACCAATTTGTTCGTACCTTTGATTTTAGTCAAAATACAACGATGTATTTATCGACTTATGAATTGCAAGGTACTGGGGAACAAGCAGAAGAACTCGTTAAATTTAAAGCGTTCTTCCTAGAAAACGACTATGATTTGCCAAAAGAAATGCCTGACTATATTCCAGCACTTCTTGAATTATGTGCCGTTATCGATGATGAAAAAGCAAAAGAAATTTACGACTATTGTAAACCAAAATTGGAATACATTAGAGAACGCTTCATTGAGGCTAAATTGCCTTATGCATTCTTGTTTGATATTATCTTGTCTGTTGCAAATGGATTGGAGGACGGTGCACGATGAATCTATTCCTTTGGGGCGCTTTGCCTTACATCGCTTTCACCTTCTTAATCGTAGGTACTTTGGTTCGTTTCTTCTACTTTGAAAGAAACTGGACTACAAAATCGAGTGAATTTTTAGAGAAAAAACAATTGCGCATTGCCAATCCATTGTTCCACTTTGGCTTGCTTTGCGTTATCGGTGGTCACGTAGTAGGTGTATTAATCCCTAAAACTTGGACTGCTGCAATCGGTATTAATGACCATATGTACCATCAAGGTGCGTTATACATGGGTGCTGTAGCGGGTATCATCTTCATCGTAGGCTTCTTGCTTTTGATGAAACGTCGCTTTACTGTGCCTGCTATGAAAGTTAATACATCTAGCCTTGATAAATGGTTATACTTGTTCTTAACATTAGCTATTTTTAGTGGTATGGCTGGTACATTGCTTAATGCATCTGGTTTTTTTGATTACCGCGTATCCATCGGCCCTTGGTTCCGTAGCCTAATCTCCTTTATGCCGGATCCATCCTTGATGGAAGGCGTACCATTCATGTTTAAATTCCACATGCTAGCGTGGATGGTGGTAGCTATTATCTTCCCATTTAGCCGTTTGGTACACTGCTTGAGTGTTCCACTCAACTACTTAGCACGTCCGTTCATCGTATATCGCAAACGTGATCGTGTATAATTGAATAGTTGAAACTTTATATCGGTTGCATACGGTATACTAGTTTCTCTAATAGCCCTCATGGTTGTGAAAGCTGTCGCTTTTACGGCTGTGAGGGCTTTTGGTGTTTATCTGCTCTTGGATGGTATTTAAAGTCTATATTGTAATATGGGCATATTCCTGCTATATGAGTAACATTCATATTTTTATGTGAGATTGGTATACATTTTCACTTTACTATGAGAATGAAAATTGGTATTATCTTATATGGTGTTATTTTAAATTATATAGTTAAACGTGAGGAGTCTCGATAATGGCAGAAGTAGTGAAGAAACAATTTAAGAGTAAGTATCATATTCTTATTTGGATCGCTGTGTTAGCACTTATTTTAATGGGAATGGTAGAATATGGTTATGTGACTAGTGGCAGACCATTTGGTAACTGGAAGGTTCATTTAGGTTTAATTCCCTATGCTGCATGGCTTGTATTAACCTACATTGCAACGAAGCCAAAATGGTTTATCAAACGATATAATCCTAAAGAAATGTTTGAAGTGCATCGTATAGTAGGTATTGTCTGCGTTGTCTTAGTCTGTGCTCACTGGTATGTATACTTCTTAAAGGCTGTAAAATCTTTCTTAGGTTTTTGGGGCGGTTATATCTCCCTTGGAGCCATGTTTATTGCTCTTATCTTTGGTGTACTATACTTAACACCTTGGATTGGAAATATGGCAAAATCCGTATCTCGTAAGAAAGCGATTTGGATTCATCGTTTAAATCTTATTGCCATCATTGCAGCAAACATTCATGTTCATGGTTTTGGTCGTTTGTCCAAAATGGTACCATTCTTACCTGTATTTGATGTATTAACATATGCATTGGTAATCTACTACATCTACTGGATGATTAAACAAAAACAATACTAAGAATATAATATATATTTTTATAAATAGAAGCTCTCGTCTATTACTAAGAGATGAGAGCTTTTTTCGTATCTATCTTTTCTTATTAGTGCATTAGAGATGGCCTTTTTTGTGTGTTTAGGATACAATATATAAGTAAGTTAGCCTACAATATGTAGGTAAATATATTCTAAATAATGTATATTATTTAATTGCTTGAAGGTTGTATGGATATTTCATGGAAGCGCATCATCTATTTGATTTGCGCTATACAAGTCGGTGCGGGCATTACTATTATCGGCGTATTATCATTTATACCTTTATATTTGGTAGATCTAGGGCTGACCAATCAAGGAGAGGCTGCTATGTGGGCCGGTCTTGTATCTGGTGTAACACCTTGTATGGTAGCCTTGAGTGCTCCCTTTTGGTCCAGAAAAGCCAATGAACTAGGGCCTCGGCGGGTGATGATGTTCATCCTTGCCACTCTGATGCTAGCTGTAGGGGCTGCCGGTTTTGCACAAACGCCGAGTCAGCTATTAGTGCTGCGTACCTTACAAGGCTTAGTGGGTGGTTTTGTACCCATTGGACTTGGTATCATTGTATTAATCACACCAGAGGAACGCGTACCATGGGCGATGGGATTGTACCAAGCGTCGATGGTGATGGGTCTTGTTTTTGGCCCTCTTATGGGTGGTCTTGCTGCCGATTTATTAGGCTATCGTGCTCCGTTCTTTATGTTTTCCATCTTATCAGGTTTGTGCTTGTTAGGTGTGTACCTACTTATGCCTAATCTACAGCATACGCATAAGGTAGATAGTAATGAGTCCCAATGGTCATTAATTAAATCATTTCTTGCTATCCCACGTGTGCGATTGCTCGTGATTATGCAATTTTTATGTAATTTTGGTATTACCGGTATAGGTCCTATATTGCCACTCTACATTAAACACTATATGCAAGTAAATGATGATTTTGTGGCTACCATTGTAGGTGTTATTATCTTTGGGGCCGGTCTGTTTAGTGCACTAGCATCGATTTCAATCGGTCGCATTACTAAATGGATGTCTATGCCGAATATATTATTGACGGCCACCTGTGGTGTAGGCGGATTTTTTATCCTCCAATATCTTATGCCAAATGTGTGGAGCTTAGGTATATTTAGAACCATTGCAGGATTCTTTATGGGCTTTATTACGCCTATAGCGAATACTTTGATTTCAAAGGCTGTTCCCAAAGAGCGGCGAAGTATTGTCTTTGGTGCTGTATCTAGTGTAGCCATGATGGGCAATGTGTTGGGCCCTATGATTAGTGGTGTGATCGCTAATTGGTTTGGTTATGGCATGGTATTTTGGAGTACTGCTAGTATCTTTTTTATAGCCGCTATATTTGTGTGGCGTAGCCTGTTGCGTGAGAGTATCTAGATGTCTGGATAGTGACAGGTTTATTGTTTGAGATTATGTGTATTGAGAGAGTTCATCATGTTATTAAAACAATTGGAGTATTTTATTTCTGTTGTAGAGCATAACAGCTTTACACAGGCAGCCTATGAGCACTATGTGTCTCAGTCGGCTATTTCACAACAAATTAAATCCTTGGAGGCTAGCCTTGGCGTTCCATTGATGATACGTGAAAAGCGTAGCTTTCATCTAACACCGGCTGGTGAATATTTATATCGGAATGGTAAACAGCTGATGACGCGCGTCAAAAATTTACAAGATGAGACGGTGCGTGTCGGTAAAAATGAGCGTAAGTATTTGCGTATTGGCTATTTAAATCGCTATAGTGGCATTGCATTGCAACAGGCATTAATGCGCACTACAAAACGGTATCGTGACCTCGATGTGCGTATGTATAGTGGCAGCCATTCTGAATTGAATCAAATGCTCGATGATAATTTGGTGGATATCATTTTTAATGACTATTGGCAAATTAAGTCGGATAATGATTATGTAGCATATCCTATTAGTAAGGCCACCGTTATAGCAGAGGTGCCCAAGGGGTATACCCCGGAGGGGTCTGTAGAGCTGAAAGAATTATTAGATTTGCCGTTAATTCTTGTATGTCATGATGACCAACGGTTAGATGAAGAGGAAAACTATCGAAAATCGATGGGATTTATGGGATCGTTCCTACAAGTTAAAAATCTTGAAGAAGCCCGTTTTCTCGTTGGTGCTGGACAAGGTATATTATTGGTAGACCGATTCAAGTATCTAGTGGATACCATTCCAGGTATTGAGCGAAAATGTATATTAAATAATGGTAAACCTATAGAAAAGGATTACTATTTCTATGTGAGTTCACAAAATCCTAATACCTATGCAGAGGCATTTAAAGATATTTTTCTACAGGTTCTCGATGAATTTTAAATAACAACATATATGAATAAAACAGGTATCGCCTAAAACCACACAGCTTTATGGTGTAGTGATTTCAGGTGATACCTGTTTTGTGTTTATATGGACAGCATCATTAGAATGCCATCATAGACGAGTTTTATGCCATATATGATTAATACGGTACCGCATACGCGATTGATCCATACGAGATGGGATATCTTAATTTTCTTAGCTAGTACATACATGGTTCCAGCAAGGAATCCAAACCAAATCGGTGTCATCGCGAGGAATCCAAAGAAGAAGTGATATATGCTTTCAGCAGGAATATTAGCGCGAAAGGCGCCGAGCATCATGGATGCATCGATGACTGCTTGCGGATTGCCCCATGTAACGAGAAGTGCCATTAACAGGATATTTTTGATGGGGATGTTCGTATCAACCTTTTTGAGTGAAGGTGTAGTTTTAAATGTTTTGTATCCTAGGTAGGCTACGAGCAAGCCGCCTGCAATGAGAATGATCAGGTTGAAGACTGGCCATGCCTCGAGGAGCGCCCCAATGCCGTAAAAGGCCGCCGTACTCAAGGTCATATCGAATAGGCCAATGATAGTGATAGTTAACAGGATACGTGGCAATGGTTGGACGAGGGCCGTATTAATGATAAATAGATTTTGCATCCCAATCGGTGCAAACGTGGCGAGACCTACTAATAAACCTTGCAGGAAATACATAGATAATCCTCCTTTCTTGATGGATGATACGTTTAGGTAAATTTGGTACGTATAATAAAAGAATAGACCCCTGTGTAGTGTTATAAAGTACTACATAGAAATCTATTCTGTATTAAACGAAGCTTTATTCTATTTTACCATAAACCGATAACATGTTGCATCCCTAGGCTGACGAGGGTGATGCAAATCCAGCATGCAGCGCCTAATGCAAGGGCACTACCACCAGATTTGATAAGCTTAACAAGATTTGTATTAAGCCCAATAGCAACCATGGCCATGGTGATAAAGTATTTAGAAATAGTTTTGAATATGTCTAAGAAGTGAATATCTACATTTGCATAGGACAATACAGTTGTAATAAGAGAACAAATGACAAAGTAAAGAACGAACTTAGGGAAGATAGCTGCAATATTAACAGATTCAGCGTTATCGCTTGCCTTAGCCGCTTGTTTGGCTTTGTACACTTGATAACTAGCAAGACCTAAACAGATAGGGATGATTGCCAATGTACGTGTCAATTTAACGATGGTTGCATATTCAAGAACTTGCGTGCCTGTGCCCTTCATGCTATCCCAAACAGCAGCAGTAGCTGTTACGGATGATGTATCGTTAACGGCTGTGCCCGCAAAGAGGCCAAAGCCCATGTTAGACAACCCAATAGCATCGCCAAGAGGTGGGAATACGAATGCAGCGACTACGTTGAAGAAGAATACAACGGAAATAGCTTGTGCAATATCTTGATCGCTAGCTTTCACAACAGGCGCCGCCGCAGCAATGGCACTACCACCACAGATGGAAGAACCGACGCCAATCAAAACGGCTGTGTTAGAATCTATATGCGTGGCTTTGAATATGATGTAAGAAATGATAAGCGATGTGGCAATGGTTGAGATGATAATTGGTAAGGAAACCCAACCTACATGCAATACTTGGGTGATGTTAAGACCAAAGCCGAGAAGGATAACGGCCCATTGTAGGATTTTTTTAGACGTAAATCCAATGCCGGCGCCCGTTTTTTCTCGTTTCCAAGATGTGAATAAAGAACCAATAATAATACCGAGGATAATAGCGAAGATTGGACTGCCGATAAAATGAAAATGCTGTCCTAATAGCCAACATGGAATGGCTAGAATTGCACAGAGCAATATGCCTGGCAGTGTTTTTGCATTGATACCCATCATAAAACCTCCTAACTGTACCTACTTGGTACATACATCGCTGTGGTATCGCGCAGGATGTATAAATAAACTACTACTTAATAGTAACATAATCGGGGGAATTAATCGAGGGGGATTCCTCATTAAGTATCTTGTATACATAGCTTATAGTATTGTATCTTATGGTGAAAGTTTTATATAATCTTATACGGGATAATTATACTTAATGAAATATGATTCCTAGTAAAATACGTAGAGAACATCAACATGTCTCATAGAATATGCGAGGTGCATTATGATTGATATTAATGGTATCATTGAAAAAAACAAAGAATATGTAGCTAAACACCCTGAGCTTGCTCAAAAGGGTTTAACTAGTCATCCTACAAAGAAATTAGCCATTGTAACATGTATGGATACGCGTTTAGTGGGGATGCTCGAAGAATCCTTAGGATTTGATCGCGGCGAGGTTATCACCATTAAGACGGCCGGCAACAGCGTAACGCAACCGATTGATAACATCGTTCAAAGCTTGCTTGTGTCTACATACGGCATGGGCATCGAAGATGTAATCGTCATCGGTCACGAAAACTGTGGTATGATTGACTTTTCCGCAGAACAATTTATGGAATCTATGAAAGCCAAAGGCATTAATGAAGATGCCATTCGCATGATTGAACCAGGTCTTATCGATTGGATGGACCGTTTCCACATTTCTGAAGAAAATGTACGCTATACAGTTAAATTCTTGCGTCACCATCCATTATTCCCAAGAGGCATGGGATTCTACGGGGGGATGATGGATCCTGATACAGGGGAATTCCGCTATATTGAGGTTTAATCGACTACTCGATGGGGCCCTATTACAACTCTACATTTAGGTTATCAAGAGCCACTCACACCGTCTCGCTCCACCGGCCGGGTCTGTTCCTACGGAACAGGGCCAAAGTCGCTGCGAAGGTATGAGTGGCTCTTGCTATAACTGTAGATATAATTGGGTCCCATCGAGTTTACGTATAACCACAATGTATCGGAATTCCTCTGTATTTAATGAGAGAAACACCGGCCGGGTCTGACTCCGGCATGCGGCCTTCGCAGGGCCAAAGTCGCTGTGGAAAGGGACCCTCTATTTCTATTTACTTTGCGTGTAAACTAGTCTCATTGGGTTATGCTTACCCGCTCAATATAGCGGAATCTCTCTATATTTAAGAGTGGAATGTCGCTGCGAGGGTATGGGGGGCTCTTGCTATAGCTGAAAATTGTCAACCTGTATAGATTGTATATAGTTGACTGTTCTATTTGTAAGTTTTATACTGTAATTAAATTGTCAACTAATTATATATGCATAGTTGTTAATTCTGATTCGATATGGTAAAGAGGTGCTCGTATGAGACAGTTAGGTGTTTCTATTATTGGTACGGATACGGATGTAGGTAAGACGTTTGTCACAGGATTACTTGGGGCGTTAGCAGTGGACGATGGTTTTGATGTGGGCATGATTAAGCCTGTGTCGTCTAGTGCGCTTCCGTTTTCTCAATGCGGAACGATGGATGAAGATGAAATATGCATGGGTCTTGAAAGTAAGGATGCTACCTATTTGATGCAGTCTGTAGGTATTCCTGAGTCGCGTCGTCGCGAGGTGAATCCTATTGCATTGGCAGGGGATTATTCACCGCGTTTGGCGGCAGAGTTGGCCGGTGTAGAGATCGATTATCCGGAAATCGTAGATCATGTAAAAACGGTTGTAAATCAACACGATATTACATTTGTAGAAGGGGCTGGTGGAATTACAACGCCTCTTACTAAGGATATTACGTTTACAAATCTTATGACGGATATTGCATATCCTGCCATATTGATTGCTGATGGGCGTCTAGGTTCTATCAATCGCGTTGTGTTAACGTATGAGTATGCAAAACAGCATCATATTGATGTAAAAGGAATCATTGTAAATGATACGACTGTGGTGGATCCATTCTTATTAAAAACGAATATTGAGGATATGGAACGGTATACCGGTATTCCGGTGCTCGGTGTACTTCCTCCATATCAAGGACCTAATCAAGCGCATATCAAACTTGGTTGGGGGCGTTCGTTCTTAGATTCGGCTAAGATTTGGCAAACTATATGGGGCATTTAGTGAAAGCTCTATATACAAGGAATCTGGAATTAAGTAGATAGTATAGATGTAAAATCTTAAGTATGAGGTGTTATGATGGCAGAGAAACAACTTTCACAAATTGCACAATGGGACCACGAATTTGTATGGCATCCATTTACGCAAATGCAAGACTGGTTAGCACAAGAACCTGTAGTTATCGAACGCGGTGAAGGCGTGTATTTGATCGATGACAAGGGTAAAAAGTATTATGATGGTGTATCATCCTTGTGGGTTAATATTCATGGCCATAATCATCCTGTGCTTAATCAAGCGTTGAAGGATCAAGTTGATAAGATTGCGCATAGTACATTGCTCGGATTGGTGAGCCCTCCGTCAGCGCAGTTGTGTAAAGAATTAGTTGAACTGGCACCAGAAGGTTTGGAAAAGGTATTCTTATCCGATGATGGTAGTACGGCTATTGAAGTCGCTATTAAGATGGCGTACCAATACCGTCAATTAGTAGGTCAAACAAAGAAAACGAAATTTATTGCACTCAATGCGGGCTATCATGGAGATACATTAGGTACTGTATCCGTAGGTGGGATTCAGTTGTTCCATCAAGTGTTCCATAATTTGTTGTTCAAACCTTTAACCTTGCCAAGCCCTGGTGTATACCGTGATGTAGCAGATCGAGATAAAGCATTTGAAGATTCCTTAGCAGAATTGGAACGTATCCTCAATGAAGAAGGAGACGAAATTACAGCTCTCGTTATGGAACCATTAGTGCAAGCTGCGGCCGGTATGCTTGTTATGCCTCACGGCTATTTAAAACGCGTTCGTGAGTTAACTGCCAAACATGATGTATTCCTCATCGTTGATGAAGTGGCAACAGGCTTTGGTCGTACAGGTAAATTCTTTGCTTGTGAACATGAAGGCGTATCGCCTGATTTTATGACCTTATCCAAAGGGATTACGGGTGGTTATTTGCCGTTGGCCGCTACATTGACTACAAAACGCGTATTCGATGCATTTCTTGGCACATTTGAAGAAAAGAAAACATTCTATCATGGCCATTCCTACACCGGTAATGCCTTGGCATGTGCTGTTGCATTGGCTTCGTTGAAAGTATTCCGCGATGAAAAGGTTATCGAAGGATTATCTGCGAAGATTGAGGCTTTCACAAAGGCACTTAAACCTATCGAACAGTTAAAACATGTTAAAGAAGTACGTCAACGAGGTCTTATTGTAGGTATTGAACTTGAAAAGGACGTTGCTACTCACGAAGCGTATCGCCCAAATGATGCGGTAGGTGCAAAGGTTGCCGTTCTAGCTCGTGAACAAGGCCTTATTTGCCGCCCAATCGGCGATGTGGTTATCCTTATGCCACCATTGGCATCCACAGTGGAACAATTGGAAGACATGGTTCGCATCGTAGGTGAAAGCATTAAACGTGCCACAGAAGAAGAGGGCGTATTAGAAGATTTGAAGCCAATCATTCTATAATAAAAAGCATTTTACTTGCATAATGTAAAATATATTATATACATTCTCAAAATACGATGATTATTCTGCATATCTATGATACTATATATGTATAGTATATATATTCAAAGGAGGTCATCGTATGGACATTTATGTAATTATGCAAGTCATTATCTTGTTCGGTGCCATCTTCTTGGGCGTACGCCTCGGTGGCATGGGCATCGGCTATGCTGGCGGCCTCGGCGTCGTATTGCTGAGCCTCGGTATGGGGATGTTTCCAGGGCAAATTCCTTGGGATGTTATCTTAATCATTATGTCAGCCATTGCCGCAATTTGTGCATTACAGTTGGCTGGTGGTTTAGATTATTTAGTACGCATTGCGGAAAATATCTTGCGTAAAAATCCTAAACACATCAACTATTTAGCTCCTACAGTTACGTATTTCTTGACAATCTTAGCTGGTACAGGTCATACGGCATTTTCTATGATTCCTGTAATTGTAGAGGTTGCAAAGAGCGAGAACATCAAGCCGTCCGTACCACTATCGATTGCCGTTGTAGCCAGCCAAATCGGTATTACCGCAAGCCCTGTATCCGCAGCGGTTGTTGCTATGAGCGGATTCCTTGAACCGTTCGGTGTTAGCTATCCAACATTGCTTGGTATTTGTATTTCCACAACATTTATTGCGGTTATGATTACTGCCTTTATCATGTCGACCTTTACGAACAATGATTTGTCCTCTGATCCTGTTTACCAAGAACGTTTGGCAGCAGGCCATGTGGCACCACCTCGCGAAAAGAATGTTGATTTCCATTTAAAACCAGGTGCGAAAAAATCTGTATTAATCTTCTTAATCGGTATCATTTGTATCGTATTCTATGCAACAGCGATTTCCAAGAATATCGGTATCATTAAACCGGTTATATTTGGTCGAAACGATGCCATCGTTGGCTTTATGATGATTATTGCAGCGGCTATTACATTCTTCTGTAAATTAGATACAGCACAACTTGTCAACACAAGTACATTCAAATCTGGTTTATCTGCTTGCGTCTGTGTTCTCGGCGTAGCGTGGTTAGGCGATACCTTTGTAAAAGGTCATATCCCTGAAATTAAAGCCATGGCCTCTAGCATGGTAACGGCATATCCATTCTTGTTAGCAGTTGCCTTCTTCTTTGCTAGTACGCTTTTGTATAGCCAAGCAGCGACTACACAAGCACTTGTACCGGCAGTAATCCTTGCTTTAGGTATTACACCGGAAAATACGGGATCTGTATATATCATTATCGCATCCTTTGCGGCCGTATCTGCACTCTTTGTACTACCTACATACCCAACACTTTTGGGGGCTGTACAAATGGATGATACAGGTTCGACCCGAATCGGTCATCTCGTATTTAACCATCCTTTCTTCATCCCAGGCGTACTTGCCATTGCTATTTCTGTAGCACTTGGCTTCGTTATTGCTCCATTGATGTTGTAATTGGTGAAAGCTTATAAAATCCTATACTATGCATAATACACAGGGCCTAGTCACATACGACTAGGCCCTGTTAACTGTTGTGCAATGGATACATTATTGGAAAAATGCTATACTATACATAAGAGAGGGATATATAGTATGGTAGAGAAAGATGATATAGGAGCCTATTATGTATACGATTTCTATCAAGCTAGATATGAATCGCATCCCGCCGGAAGCATTCGAGGCATTGAGAGAGAAGCATCATATCTGGTATAAAACATATTTTGATGCAGGAAAATTTTTAATGTTTGGCACAAGATCAGATAACTCTGGTGAAAACCTTATTATCGCTCAAGGAACAGTTGAGGACTTAGAAGAGGCTGTACAATTCGACGCATATTATGCGGAGCAATTGGCAACCTATGAGATTCGCGAATATAAGGTAACATTGTTCAATGAAGCGATTAAAAACTATATAGATTAATATTAGATATCCCATATGAAAGGGCCCCTAGTCCATTAGACTAGGGGCCCTTTTGGCGTTTTATCTGTTTTTACAGTCCTTACAGATCCCCGCAATTTCTAGGTGATGCTCTGTTACTGTAAACCCCACATCTGTAAGTTCCTGTGGCATTTCTACGACGGGGCAGGTATGTAGAGGTATCATAGTTCCACATTTCGTACATACCGCATAGTGACGGTGCGTATGGGGTGTAATTTCGTAGTACGCCATGTCGCTACCCATGATGGTGGTACGTGTAACGATATCTTTTGTTTCTAATAACTCAAGGGTACGGTAAATGGTAGACATCCAGGTGGTGCTGCCATCGCCTAATCGTTCAGCAATTTCGATGGCGGTAATCGGTTTATCCGTTGAGTTTAATACGGACCAAATAGCTTCGCGCTGTTTGGTCTTTTTTATGCCTTCTGGCCAATGTGTTGTATTCATAATAACGCTTTCTATTATGGATTAACTATTAACTGTATGCACTCTTGTACACATACTATTTATTTACTAAATTGCATCCTCCGAATAATGGATTTAATATTCTTGATGATGAGTACTACCAATAGGATGAATACCGATGTAAGTGATACAAAACCACCTGGTGCCACGTTAAGATAATAGGATCCGAATAGGCCGATAATCATGGCCAGTAAACTAAATCCAATGGAGCAGAGTAAGGTTGTTCTAAAACCTTTTTCCAATTGTAATGCAGAGGCTACCGGTAAGGCGATCATGGCGCTTAATACGAGAACGCCGACGATTTTGATGGAAATGGATACGGCTGCCGCCATTAAGATAGCAAATACATAGTTAATCAAATCCACTTTTACACCCGCTACTCGTGCTGCCTCTTCATCGTAGGCGATATAGAGCAGTGAGTTGTAGAGGAAATACAAGGTTAACACAGATAATATGGTGAGTACTGCAATGCTAATCATATCTGTAGTATTTACGGTTAAGATGCTGCCGAAGAAGAACACGTTAGCGTTAGCTTTCAGCTTGCCCGAACTGATGAGGGTAATGGCTGTACCGATGCTGAGAGATAAGATGATGGTAAGAATTAAATCAAGATGATGAGAAAAGTATTTTCGCAAGAACTCTATAAGAGCGCCGCAGATAGCGGTGAATATGAAAGCCCCTAATATAGGGTTCGTATTGGTCAATAAACCGAGGGTAATTCCGGCGAGGGATGCGTGGCTCATGGTGTCGCCAATCATACTGGACCGGCGTAGTACCATAAATATACCGATGCATGGGCATAATAGAGAAATGCAGACTGCTACGAAGAAGGCATTTTGCATGAAATCATAATTAAACATGGCGCACCTCCTTAGATGTTGTATCATGAGCCTGAGCCGTCACATCTGTAAAGCAGGAACAGTTTTTATGGTCTACAGGATTGCACCCCGTATTATGCATGATTTCGCTAGCATATTGTTCAGGGGAGCAGAGATGACCTTGACCATTTGCAATATGATAGATATTTGTTGAGTTTGCAAGGGCCATTTCTAAGTTATGTTCTACTGAGATAATCGTAATATGATGCTCTTGATTTAATGAGCACAAGAGGGCATAAATACCTTCTTGGCTCTTGCGGTCGATGCCCGTTGATGGTTCATCGAGAATGATGAGATCTGGATTACCGATAAGGGCCCGTGCGATAGAAACGCGCTGTGCTTGACCGCCGGATAATTTGCTGATGAGGCTGTCTTTAAACTCCGTCATATGTGTGAGCTCAAGAACGCGATTCACTTCATGCTTATCTTTGATGTTCAATAGCTTGCGATAGGAATCTAGAATTTCATGGACTGTAATAGGAAATCCAGCATGGGAGAAATCATTCTTTTGTGATACATAACGAATATTGTTCGTGTTACATGTGATGGAACCTTTTACAGGCGTTAGAAAACCTAGAATGAGGCGCAAGAGGGTGCTTTTACCAGAACCATTGTCGCCTACGATGGAAATATAATCGCCACTATGGACCTCTACGTTTAAATCATTTAGCACATAGGGCGGTTGACCTTGGTATGAAAAATAAAGATGTTGAATTGATAACATAAAAACCACTTTTCTGATTGACAAAATTATTACTACGTTTATACTATAACTATATTACAAATGCAACTGAGTCGCAACTGCAATTAAAGAATACTATATATACTATAATAGCATGAGCACTCAGGATTTAGAAAAAGGAGGCCTACTATGGTCAAGAAACTGGTATTGTTAGTAGTTGGCGTGCTGATGGCTGCTCTATTTGCAGGCTGTGGTAATGATGCGCCAAAGGAACAAGCAGGTAAGAAAATCCAAGTGGTAACAAGTTTTAATGCTATGTCTGAATTTGCGAAGGCTATCGGTGGCGATAAGGTAGAGGTATCTACGATTATTCCAGATGGTACGGAACCACATGACTTTGAATTAAAACCAGAGAATATGAAACAATTAGCATCAGCGCAAGTATTTGTTTATAACGGACTTGGCATGGAACCTTGGGCGCAACAAGCGATTGATGCGGCTAAAAACGACAAACTTGTATCTGTGAAAGCATCTGACGGTGTAGAGGCTATTAAAAACACAGATCCTGACGAAATTAAAGAACATGGCGCAGAAGATCCTCATACATGGTTGTCTTTGAAAAATGCTAAGATCGAAGTTAAAAATATTAAGGATGCATTGGTAAAGGTAGATCCTACGAATAAGGATTATTACGAAAAGAACTACAATGATTATGTAGCAAAACTAGATGCGATGATTCAAAAATACGAAGGTCAATTCGCAAAAGCTCCACACAAAAACTTTGTAACCGGTCATGCTGCTTTTGCATATCTATGCCGTGACTTTGGATTAGAGCAAAATAGCGTAGAAGATGTATTTGCAGAAGGTGAACCAAATGCGGCACAATTGGCTAAACTCATCGAATACTGCAAGGAAAACAAGATTACCACAATCTTCGCAGAAGAAATGGCTAGTCCAGAAGTATCTAAGACATTAGCTCAAGAAGTAGGCGCTAAGGTAGAAACTATTTATACTATCGAAAGCAAGGAAGACGATAAAACATATCTTGAACGAATGGATGATAATTTGACTAAAATCTTAGGAAGTTTGCAATAACTTTTTATGAGTAAAATTAAACTATTTATAACATAAAAATATAATAAAATTAAAAGCAAGGTATATTCTATACCTTGCTTTTATGTTATAATGAATGAGCGTTTCATGAAATAATGTACTATTTATGTGCATTGACGCATACTTTGTATTGGGTTGTATTAATAAGTATTAAGAGGACATATGATTGAATTCTTTGATCGATTAGTAGGGCCTATCGATACGGATGGCGTACGCATATATCGTCAACGTACCAGCATAACTCAATTAGTCGTGATGATGGTGCTAGCCGTTATATGTTACCAATTCACCGCTATAGGTGATTCGGTATATGCGGAGGCTATGAAACACTTCATCATGAATCCCACAACATTTATGAAAATTGAACAACTTCCTATGGTTAATATCATTGAAATCAATGGATTGTTACAAAAGTTGAGTACGACGACACCTCTTTGGGATGTGAGCAGATGGCTATTGCTGATTGTGAAAGCTTTAGTTATGGCTATACTTATCAGCGGCTATGCATTATGGCGTGCTCGTCATTGCTATACGATGACTATTTTAACCGGTGTATTCCACTGTATTGCCTATGCGCAAGTGGTAATCGGTATCTATATGTTGAGCATTGGTGTACTCTTTGCTTTCGCTAAAGCTCCTGTCGTCCTCGTGTTGTTATTGGGCATATTTCTTACGATTATTTGCCTTCTTCTTACCATGTCCTTAATCACCGTGGTAGGACGTATTGTGGGGGCCTCCGTTTCGGGCAATGCCTTTGAAGGACTTCTCGTTATATGCGGTGCGTACATCATCTGGGTAGGCATAAAATTTTTAGGCATACTACTATTTTAAAAAGACACATTCCGTTTTTTGGAATGTGTCTTTTCATCGTTATATAGCAACTACGCATGATTTGCCCGATAATTTTTATTTGTCATGGTTGTTGTTTTCATATTCATTAAATAAGAATGCTACGTTATCTTCATCGTATTCGATTTGTTCAGACCATCGTCTGATTTGTTCTGGCAGATTTCCGAATTGATGTGTTAGCAATGCGATGAATACTGTGGCGTCAAAGGCGTATCGCACAAGGCTTTCTAACGAGTATTCTGCAAGCATATCAATTTGGCGGTATAAGATGTATTGATACACCTTGTTGAGTGCGGATACATCGATGGTGTCAGACTTAAGTAAGTCCATCGTAGTTGATGCCGTTGTCGATGACAGCATGGCCTCTAAATGGGCTAGTTGTTTTGTCCATTCCTCATCGATAGGCTCCGTTTTTTTATATACAGTAACTAACTCTTGGCAGTAGTGGATAGAATGATTGAGTGTAAACTGACAAATAGCAGGATTAATACCTAATGCTAAGAGATCAAAGATATTTTCGAGTACGGGACGGTCTTCAGCAGTAAATTCGCCGTCATCATCTTCGATGGTGAATAGCAATTGATCGCCTTCGGTAGCTAGTAACTTTTCTACCGATTCTTCGCAGGATAGACCGACGCCACAGAGCTCGAGGTCCTCGATATATTTATAGAACCGCGGATGCATATGACAGGTATCGCATAAACTATCTTCGCCTAGTTCTAAGACTACACGGCACAATCCATCTTCCCGTAGTAATGGACAGGTAGGCTGTTTATCGCTAAACATGAAATAATAGCCTTCGTCATCGACGGTCATAAATTTCCGTAGGTCTTCACCTAATGGTGTAGGCAGTGTTTGATATAATTTAGCCGTCTCCTCATCTACATCGATAGTCCACTTTTGACAACATGTATGATGACATTGATCGGCTTTGCATTGAAATGTATGGTAAAAGATTGGATATAAAGAAATCATAGTACTCACTTGCATATATTATTAACTACTATTTTACTAATTAAATTGTAACATATGCTATCTATTCGTGGGTGTTATTTTAGATTATGATTTTGTTCGTGAAAGCCCTAATTATTGTGTATAATAGTAGTATATTGAATATTTACTAATACTATTTATGTAGGAGGAACTTATGAAATCTATATTCGTAAAAGGCGGTATTGCATTGGCACTAGCAGCGGCATTTGGGGTAAATGCACCAGTTGTTGATGCGGCTAGTATTGTACCGGTACAACCGACAGTAGCAGTTGTTGATGCTAATCATGCAGCTATTGTAGGCGCCAATACATTGCTCAATGCTTTCATTCAACAACATCCAAAAGCAGCGATTACAGAAATTGCATTTGATGGCGAAGATGGTCAAATTAAATATGAAGTTGAAGGCTTTGATTCAACAGGTAAATATGAGTTGAAATACAACTATAATACAAATCAAATTGGTGAAACAAAAGAAGGCGCATACAAGGTTAGTTTAGAGAAAAAGGCCTTTGATCCTACTCGTATTTTAACGCCAGACGCAGTTGTAAACTTTGCCTTTGCTCAAACAAAAGGCCAAGCAACAAGCCTTAATAGCTGGTCTGTAAAAAATGAAAAAGGTCGTTTTGTATACGATGTAGCATTTGGTGCCGCTAATCATCAAGAAATTGAAGTGCATGTAGACGCTTTCACAGGTGAACTCGTATCTGTAAAAGGCGTAAAATAGGTGTATTTGACATCTTACTGCAATAGGAGTAGGATGTTACTATACACATGCTGGTATAGCTCAGTTGGTAGAGCGGCTCATTCGTAATGAGTAGGTCGTAGGTTCGAATCCTATTATCAGCTCCAACTAATTTTATGAATTTCTGTGAGTATCAATGAATTGGATAGATTAAATAAATATAGATAATACCAGCTTTATTGATACTCTTAGATATTCATGATAGTCTATAAGTTGATTATAATTTGTCCTCTCTAAAAAACCCTTTAGGTTATCGCCTAGGGGGTTCTTATTATATATTAGAGTATGTTAATATATGTCAATATATGTTTAATAGCTTTTTTAGGGTATCTGGAATGTTGCGTTTTGTTGAAAGTATCTAATATATAAAAAAACCCCATTTAGAAATTTGGAGTTGTAGAGGTGAGCATTTGGAAGAAAATAGACCTGATTTTAGAGATATAAAATCATTTGAAGAATTTAACAGATACTACTGGTATCGAGAAGAGCTTTCACAAATTTGTAAGTACCTTGGATTAGAATACAGATGTACAAAAAAAGAATTAAATCATATTATAGAACAATATTTTAAGGGAAATAGAGTAGAAAAATTTTTGAGGAAAAGAAATAAAAATCAAACCGAAATAATAACCCTAAATACATCATTACTTGAATGTGGGTTTTCCTTTAATCAGAAATTTCGTGATTATTTTTCAGCTGTAACAGGTGTTAATCCCTTTAAATTTAATGCTGATATGGCAACAGCTTGGCGAAAAGTAAAACGGGACAACAACATAAATTTTACAATCCAAGATATGATTAAAATATACTATGGAGAGTCAGACTACGCCAAGTATGATAATTCAGCTTGCCAATGGAATCAATTTCTAAAGGATTTTTGTGCAGATGAGTTTAGCAATCATTACTCTAACAAGTTAAAAGTTGCGGCTATTCTTTGGAAAGAAGTTAGAGATTCAAAAAATAAAAAGATTTATTCACGGGGACTTCTAAAAGAATATAGCTACAAAATAGAGGAGTACTGTAAGTAAACAACTTCAAGTTTGTCGAAGGGAATATAAAGTATTAAAGACGATAGAAATAAAAAATCTATCGTCTTTTCCATGCCTATTTTCAATTTATATTGCGAGCAATAAATAGGGAAAACTCGCAAGAGTTACTAACCAGTATTTCAAATTTATTTTTTAAAAATTACAAATCTATTGGTAGCTTTTTGGTAGCTAAATATAGTATTTTTTCTAAAAATTTACTCATGAATGATCTAGCTGTGGGTCATATTGAAAAAATTAGTATTTAATAATATGGGAAATGTTGCATGCTATGGGCTTTCACAGAAATCAGCAGACATAATATGAATTGATGATTCATGAATCACATTTGTAAAAATTCTATAGAAATTTAGCCGAAAATTCATATATATTTCATGCAATAAATTGAGCTGTTCTGATATCTTAATTTGCATCTCATACGCGGTGGCTAAGATGGTCTCAGTTAGCCGCCATAGGCCTAGGTGGTAAACAGATGTGATTGTACATAGGTTATATTCCATAGCTTATATGCAATTAACTATTTGAAACTTAGGAGGACATGATGAAGAAATCTATCGTAAGAACTAGCCTTGCATTGGCAGTAGCTGGTGTATTAGGCACTAGCGTAGTTGCTTATGCAGCAGAAGCCCCACAAGTACAACCTGTGCCGGTAGTAAAAGAAGCAGTACAAACTGCACCAGTAGTAAAACAAGAAGCAACAGCACCAAAAATTGATGTGTCTGCAGCTATTAAACCTGTAGCAAATGAAAATACTAAACCTGTAGTGACTGAAACTGCTAAACCTGTAGCACCAGAAGCTGCTAGACCTGTAGCACCTGAAGCTGCTAAACCTGCAACAGCTGAGGCTACTAAACCTGCAACAGCTGAAGCTGCAAAACCTGTAGTAAACGAAAATGCACAACCTGTTGTAGTTCCTGCTGTAGCAAACCCTGCAGCTGCGTCCATGGATGCTGATACAACTCCTGCAGTTGCAAAAGCAGATAAAAAGGATGCAAAAACAACAAAGGTTATAAAAGCGGATAAAAAAGACCATAAAACAACTAAGGTCGTAAAATCCAATAAAAAAGCTCAACCTGCACCAGCGGTAAAGGCTGAAAAAGCAGATAAAGCTCATAAATAATCTACTATACCAATACACATGCATCGCGTCATTCCATCGGCGCGTGGGGTGCATAGAATCTCCCAGTGCACCCCGATGCGGGCCCTTTGGTGGATCAGACAAACATTGACTCTCTCCTATGCCGTCTGTCTCCTTAGGGCCTCCTTATGAAGGGTTCCTTCCCAATTCATAAGTATATACATGATGTATATAAAATATCTCTCTCACAACACACAATACACACACAACACACACAATCCATATGTGTATGGTATAGGAGAATAAAAGCACCACCGAATTTCGGTGGTGCTTTTGCTTTTGTGGATGACATTGAAATCACTGGTGTCATCCTCTTTATTTTATATGTATTGTCGTGGCACGCGATCAGAGAAGCCACAGAAGATTTCATAAGGAATGGTGGAGGCAAGGGCTGCAATTTCAAGGGCAGAGATGCTTTCATGACCTTGAGAACCCAATAGTACTACCTTGTCGCCTGGTTTGACCGTAATCGTATCAGGTATTGCTACCATGAATTGGTCCATACAAATGCGTCCTACAACAGGGCAACGGGTACCTTGGATGAGAACGGTACCACGATTAGATAGGCTGCGTGGATACCCGTCGGCGTAGCCTACAGGAATGGTAGCGATTGTCATAGGCTCTGGTGTGACATAGGTAGATCCATAACCAATGCCTTCGCCTGCTTCGAGATGTTGTACATGAACGACTTCACTGTGGAAGGAGAGAACCGGTTTTAGACCTAGTCGATTTGGCACATCGAGAGATGGCATGATGCCGTATTGGATGATACCTGGTCGTGCATCTGTGAATAGACTGTCCTTTACGGATAATAGACCGGCACTGTTGGCGAGAGAAAATCGATAGTCCGCATCAGGTCTAAAGGCGCGAATTTCATCCACCATTGTATGGAACTTTTGGGCCTGTCCATGAGCGTGACTTTGGTCTGCTGCATCGGCATTACTCATGTGTGAAAAGAATCCATCTACTGCAAGATTTGGATAGGATTCAACGCGCTTAATGAACTCTACCGCATCTTCTGGTTTAATGCCTATGCGATGCATGCCTGTATCAACAGCTACGGCGACACGGATAATCATATCGTGGTTGTCAGCCACCTTGTTAAGAGCCTCTAAATCTGTGGATTCGCAAACAGCAGGAATAGAATTGGTGTCCGCTACAAGTTCAAAGGATTGTGGTCTCGTAAGGCCCAATAGATAAATAGGAACCATAATACCAGCATTGCGAAGTGGTACAGATTCTTCTGGAATCGCGACAGCTAAGGATTCATAACCTTCTTCAACAGCGATACGTCCCATCATAACGCTACCGTGACCATAGCCGTTGGCCTTGATAACAGCTGTGGATGTACTCCACTCAGGGAGACTGTCTTTTATTTTGCGTAGGTTCTCGCGAACCAAGCTTGTATCAATCGTTAAATATGTTGGTCTCATGATCATTTCACTCCTAAAATACATTACTTTTATTGTATAACTTTTAGGGAATTAAACAATAGTTTTTGTGAAAGTTTATGCTAAAATTTCATTTATACTTACTATCTAGATGTTATTAGTCATAATTAGTATAGGATGATATTGAATATGACGTATAATTCATAGCTTTTGGTAGTATAATTAGTATATAAAATGCTTTCACAAATCATAGAAACATAGAGGAGGATATGATGAACGAACGAGTTGTAGTAGTTAATGCTAGCAAGATGAACTACGATCATTTACTAGATTTTTCTGTTTTATCAAATGATGTACAGGTCTATGACGATAGCACTAATGAAGAAGTTATTGAACGTATTCAAGGGGCTCGTGTGGTGGTGACCAAAGAATTGCCAGTAGGGGCGGATTTACTCTCACAATTCCCTGACTCAGTAAAACTCATCGTAGAAGCGGGTACTGGATATAATAATATCGACCTTGATGCGGCGCGTGCAAAAGGAATTACGGTGTGCAATATCCCTGCATATAGTACGGAACGTGTGGCACATACTGTGATTATGATGCTTCTCAATTTTTCATCTACTATGCAGCAACAAATCGGTATGCTCGCTAAAGGTGACCGTAGTAATTTTACAAAATATCTACAAGTGAGCCATACAGAAGTAAATGGTAAAACACTAGGTGTGGTTGGTGCTGGTCACATCGGTATGGAAGTCATCAAAGTAGCAAAGGCGCTAGGTATGAATATCTTGGTTCATACGCGCACACCAAAGGCTGATGGAGATGGCATTCGTTATGTAAGCCTTGATGAATTACTAGAACATAGTGATTATATTACCTTACATTGCCCATTGAATGAGCAAACTAAACATATGATTAATAAGGATACAATCGCTAAGATGAAATCATCAGCAGTCATCATTAATACTGGTCGTGGTGCACTTATTAATGAAGCTGATTTATGTGAAGCTTTAGTTGCTAAACGCATCGCAGGTGCTGGCCTTGATGTACAAGAGGTAGAACCTCCAGTAGAGGATAGCCCTTTATATACACTTGATAATGTTATTATTACACCTCATATGGGATGGAAAGGCTTAGAAACACGTCAACGCTTGGTAGGCATTATTCGTGATAATGTACAAGCATTTTTGAAAGGTGAACCTATTAATGTGGTCTCTTAATAGATAGACAAATAACGGCTCTCTGTCAAATGTTGGGGTATTCACCCTACGAGTCTTCTTTGGCACCAATC
>ERZ1106922.69-NODE-69-length-58008-cov-10.666713_pt1 | contig 58008 bp, 37 predicted proteins | sample MGYA00403656_ERZ1106922 | MGnify/ENA primary metagenome ERZ1106922 (study PRJEB35170, sample SAMEA104062453) | human gut metagenome | biome: human gut; feature: human-associated habitat; material: faeces | place: Denmark | collected 2012-10-12 ... | reverse complement strand
CGACGACGGAGCCGACGAGCATGCTCTCTATCCAGCCTATGCCCGCGCCGAACACGCCGTTGAGCAACGCGTAAGCCGCCGCTCCCAGCGCCGCCGCGGTGAGCGCCGTACCGCCCATGGACAAAACCGCCGCCTGCCCGAGAACGGGGCGCGCAGCTGTGAAGTTGGTGCCGAACCCGCCGTAAAATATGACGAAGATAAGGCATATCGAGCATACCGTCTCGACGAACGCGTAGTCGTCGAAAACTATGCCGACGGGACCGTCCTCACCGAAAAGCAGCCCGATACATATGAACAGCACGAGCGAGGGTATCTTGAGCTTTTCCGACAGCCGGTGCGCGAACACGCATATAAGTATGACCACACCGACGAGCAGCAGCACGAATATATAGTTCATTGCCCACCTCCGAAAAGAGTCCCCTCTTCATCCCTCGGCTATTATATCACGGACGGCGCGTACAAATCAAGAAAAACGCGTCTTATCATCCGAAAATCTCGCGGCTAAAGCTGCGAATTCGGTTATACGTTACATATGTGTGCAGGAGCTTAAAAAGAAGTGCCGCGCGGAAGCGCGGACCTTATGAAAGCCGTCCCCTGAGGCAGGGGAAGGTGGCGAGCACGAAGCGACAGCGGCTACGAACCGAAAGGGGTTGAAGTTTGTTTTATGCGCGGGTAGTATATAACGGTAAAGCTCGTACATTTATCCTGCCTCAACCCCTATCGCCCCGTGCGGGGCACTTCCCCCTGCCGCAGGGGGCAGCTTTTCGGACTCGCTTAACGCTCGAAAATTTTCCTCGCGTTCGAAGCGTGGTTTGCTTGTCGCAATTAAATTACTCCGCGCGGAGGCGCGGTCATTATTACAGCCTTCCCCGAAACAAGTGTCGGGTAAACCGGTGCGCGGCAGGTTTTGCGTTGCGGGAAGAAATTGCCCTAACCCTATTGCTTTTTCGGCGAAATTGTGTTAAAATCCGATATATAGACATACGGCGGAGAATAGACATGGCGATAAACGAATTGCAAAAGCAGACGAATACGAACATCCAGGAAAAGGCGAACCTTATATGGGAGATAGCAACACATCTCGTGGGGCTGTATAAACCGCATGAGTACGGCAAGGTCATACTTCCCATGACGGTGCTCAAACGTTTCGACGACGCTCTCGCGCCCACCAAGGAAAGGGTCCTCGAAGCGAGCGAAACTTTGCATCTCAATAATTACAACGACAGCGCGATACGGGACGGCGCGCTTTGCCGCGCTTCGGGTTATTCGTTTTACAATACGAGCAAGTTCGATTTTGCCCGTCTTCTTGCCGATCCCGAGAATATCGAGGTCAATTTTTACGATTACATAAAAGGGTATTCGGATAACGTCAAGGATATTTTGGAGAACTTCAAGTTTGCCGACGAAGTGAAAAACATGGTCAAAGGCAAAGTGCTGTATGTCGTGATACAGGAATTCAATTCCAAAAAAGCGGATATGTCGCCGGATAAGATCACTTCGGCGGATATGGGCTATATTTTCGAGGAGCTCATCCGCAAATTTTCCGAGAGTTATAACGAAGAAGCGGGAGCGCATTTCACGAGCCGCGATATAATCTACCTTATGACGGAGCTTCTGGTATCGCCCGAGCGCGACGATATTGTGAAAAACGGCTGCTTCAAAATGGCTTACGACATGGCTATGGGAACGAGCCAGATGCTCGGTTGCCTGACCGAAAGGCTCAAAGAGATCAACCCGGCAGCCGACCTTACCTGCTTCGGGCAGGAGTTCAACCCGGAAACGTATGCGATAGCCAAGTCGGACATGCTCATAAAGGGCGGCAACGCGCAGGGCATGAAGTACGGCGACACTCTTTCGGACGACGCTTTTGCGAACTACGAGTTCGATTACATAATATCCAACCCGCCGTTCGGCATCGATTGGAAACGCGAAAAGGACGCCGTGGAGCGCGAGGCGAAAACGGGGTACGAGGGCAGGTTCGGTCCAGGGTTGCCGAGCATTTCCGACGGACAGATGCTGTTCATGCTCAACGGAGTAAAGAAGCTCAAAGAGGGTTCGGGGCGAATGGCGATAATACAGAACGGGTCGTCGCTGTTCACGGGCGACGCCGGCAGCGGTCCTTCGGAGATAAGGAGATACCTTATCACGAGCGATCTTGTGGAAGCGATAGTACAGCTGCCCACCGATCTGTTTTACAATACGGGCATAGCCACTTATATATGGCTCATCTCCAAGGGCAAAGACGCTTCGCGGCGCGGCAGGGTACAGCTCATAGATGCGAGCAAATGCTTCGTCAAACGCCGCAAAAACATAGGTAACAAGCGTGTCGACCTCAACGACGATTGTATCCGCATGATCGTAACGGCTTATAACGAGTTTACCGATAAGGCATACGCCGAAGGAAGCCTTGCCGTGGAAAGCAAGGTATTTGCAAACGACTTTTTCGGTTATACCAAAGTCACGGTGGAAACGCCGATAACGGACGAAGCGGGAAGACCCGTCCTTAAAAAGGGCAAGCCGCAGCCGGACAAGACGAAATCGGATACCGAGATCGTACCGCTTTCCGAAGATATAGACGAGTATTTCGCAAAAAACGTGCTGCCGTATAATCCGCTTGCCTATATGGACAGGAGCAAGGATAAGATCGGTTACGAAGTGCCGTTCACCCGCCTGTTTTATAAATTCACCCCGCCGCGAAAGTCCGACGAGATCTTTGCCGAGTTCAAGGCGCTGACCGAAGAAGAAAGCGAATTGATGAAAGAGATATTGGGGGAATGAATTTAATCAATTCGTCGGAAATTCCGACAGGTTCGTATGCGCATGAGAAACGCGGAAAGTGCGTGGTAAAAACATTTTTCCGTGAGTGAAGCATATCGGCGGACGATCAAAAATTTAGAAAAGCAGGCAAAAAGTAATGTCAAAGAGGACAAATAAAAATGTCAAAAAAGATAAATAAATTTGATGAGGGAGATTTTGGGAAAATGATTAAAAATAAACGGGTTTCAATGATTGGGGTAAGAGGGGGATTTAGTGAAAGTATAGGCTTAAAAAATTTTTGCACAGATATGCAATTAACCGAATTCGACCAGAGAACTAGAGTAATTTTAAATAATACTTTATTTGATTTGCTTAAATACTATTTCGATGGGGCAGGATCTTCTAATATGATTGCGATAAATTGGGTTGAATCACATTCAAATAATTTTTGCAAAGATCTGATTTCCAATGTCTTCGCACAAAAAAGTATGTTGAAAAAAGGATATTCATATAGTTGGGATAGTGTATATGAACAAGTTATAAGTGATGTATTTGATAACGCTCCTTATAACGAAGTATTAGATATAATTTGGTATTGCTGCAAATGGTTATCAAATAATTATTATGACGCTTCAGAAAGATGTAAAAATGTTTTTAATAGTGTATTTGAAAAAGAATATGTCGGTTATCGGCTTGTAAATGGTATGGTTGTACCGATAACGGATGAGATAGAGTTACAAGAAATAAACAAAGCCTGTGATGTTCAATTTCAAGGTTGTAAGATTCATTTTGAGAAAGCTCTATGGTTTTTATCTGACCGAGAAACTCCTGATTATAAAAACAGCATTAAAGAAAGCATAAGCGCGGTTGAAGCAATTTGTAAAATTATTACAGATGATTCAAAAAGTGACTTAGGTAAAACGCTTAAGAAGTTGAAAGAAACAGGTATACATATTCATCCTACACTTGAACAAGCATGGGGCAAGTTATATGCTTATACTTGTGATGAAGGTGGCGTTCGTCATGCAGAAAAAGCCTTTGAGAGTAATGTTACTTTTGAAGAAGCAAAATATATGCTTGTAAGTTGCTGTGCCTTTGTAAATTATCTGATTGCGGAGTACGGAAAAATAAAATGAAAAATAGCGGAATTGAATGGATAGGGGAAATTCCCGATGATTGGGAAGTTGAAAGATTGCAGTGGTATATTGAAGAAGTTAAGGTTTCTAACAATCCAATGCAAACAGATTGTGTGCTTTCGTTGACAAATAAGGCGGGCGTAATTCCCTATGAAGAGAAAGGTGCGCAAGGAAATGTAGCAAAAGAAGACTATACTCAATATAAACTTGCTTATCCGCACACGATAGTTGCGAATAGCATGAATATTCTTATCGGTTCCGTTGGTATTTGTAATTATTTTGGTTGCGTCAGCCCTGTATACTATGTTTTTAAGCCGACAGATAAAGCTGATTTATTTTATATTAACTATATCATGCAGACGGTACCTTTCCAAAAGGAATTGCGTAGATATGCGAATGGTATTCTTGAGATCAGATTACGTGTGTCTGCGAACGGAATATTGAAGCGTAAAATTGCGATACCGAGTTTAGATCAACAAAAATCCATTGTCGCGGAGATTAACAAAAAATGTGCGGCGATCGATAGTATGGTTGCCAATCAGCAGGCGCAGATAGAGAAGTTAAAGGAGTATAAGCAGTCGGTGATCACGGAAGCGGTCACCAAAGGTCTCGATCCCTCCGTCCCCATGAAACCCAGCGGCGTGGAATGGATAGGAGAAGTGCCCATTAATTTTTCGATTCAAAATATACGTTCTTTATTCCAAATCCGCAAGGAAGTCATCGGCAGAGAGCCGGAAACAGTATTATCAATTACGCAAAGTGGATTGAAAATCAAAAATGTTTCGGAAAATGAAGGACAAATGGCAAATTCTTATGCGAATTATCAAATAGTACATATTGGAGATTTTGCTATGAATCATATGGACTTGTTAACCGGGGGTATTGGAATTTCAAAATATGAAGGAGTCACAAGTCCTGACTATCGGGTATTTAAAATAAAAAAAGTAAGTTATATTAAAAAATATTTTCTATATGTTTTTGAAACTTATTATAGGAATAAGATATTTTATGCTTTTGGACAAGGGGCAGCAAATTTAGGTCGTTGGCGTTTACCGGCTCAAAATTTTTATTCTATATTCATTCCTGTACCTTCCGTAAAAGACCAGCAGCAAATAGCCGATCACCTCGATAAAAAGTGTGCGGAGATAGACAAACTTATTTCCGTTAAACAGCAAAAGATCGAAAAATTGAACGAATATAAAAAGTCGCTTATTTACGAATATGTCACGGGCAAAAAAGAGGTTGGATGATCGTGGATAAAAAACGTAAGTCTGTATTTATTAAAATATTGGGCGTAGCTTTATTCTTGGCTTTTATCGTGGGTGCCGCAATTGTTATTTATCGTATACCCGATGAGAAAATATCCGATATTTTATTGACGATAATTTCCGCTATTATCGGTGGAGCACTTACGCTTATCGGCGTCGCATGGACTATTCGGAACGGAGCAAAAGAAAGAGAACGCGTTGAGAACAGAAGAGAAAAAGAACGCGCGGAAGAGGAAAAGAAGAAAGCAAAACCGTATTTTACATTTTGCATGATGCAGCAAGGCAATTATGATATAACGAATAAAATGGTTTGTTTTGAAGATATCGAAACATTAATGTTGCGTCAGGCATCGGCCATTATTAAAAATTCAAATAATTCTGTTTTTACGATAGAGCAATTATATCACGATGGTAAGTGGTATGCTATCTTAGCGAACAATGTAGTGCTACCGGGAGAAAATATGTATTTGAATTTTACATTTAATGATTATTCTAATATATTTTTGAAGATAAAAGATATCCTTGGAAACGATTATTACTATGAACTAAAATTAGTACAGCCGCCCAAAGCGATTGTAGACGGTACGTTGTTTTATACGATCCGTGAATTACGAGAAATATCGGAAGAAAAAATCGCAAAAATGATTAGTTGATATAAAAGGAGTTATGATGTTTGACACATCCGAAAAACGCTTTGAGAGTGATATCGAAAGTTTTCTTATAAGTCCGGAAGGCGGGTATGAGCAGTTTTCATACCTTAATCCGGACGGGCATCGTATACATAAATACCATTACGATAAGGACAAGGCGATATACATGGAAGTCCTTATCAATTTTATCATACGCTCACAGCCCGAGGCGTGGGATCGGTATGTCAGATATTACGGAGCGGACGCGCAGGAAAAGTTATACCGCCGCCTGGAAAACGCAATAAAAGAGAACGGGTTGGTGTATGTCCTCAAAAACGGCATAGAGGACATGGGGATAAAGCTCAAAGTATGCTACTTCAAACCGGAGTCCGAATTGAACGACGCGCAGACCGCGTTGTATAAGTGCAACATTCTCGGCTGTACGCGGCAGTTCGCGTATTCGCCGCACAACAACAATACCATAGATATGGTGCTTTCGGTGAACGGCATACCCGTAGTCGCGCTCGAGCTCAAAAACCAATACAAGGGGCAGGACGCGGAATGCGCGATGGAGCAGTTCAAAAATGACCGCGATCCCAAGGAATTATGCTTCCGTCTCGATCGCCGTTTTCTCGTGTACTTTGCCGCGGATCTTTACGACGTGTACATGACGACGCAGCTCGCCGGTACGGCTACGCGGTTTTTCCCTTTCGACCAAGGTAGCAACGGTGCGGGCGTGAAAGGGGGAAAGGGCAACCCCGCGGATCCGGATGATTATTCGACGGCATATTTATGGAAAAAGGTCTTGCAGCGCGACAGCCTACTCGACCTTATAAACAAATTCATCTCTTCCGTGACCGAAAAGGAAGAAGTCGAGATCGGCGGACAGATAAAAACGACGGAAAAGCAAAAGCTCATTTTCCCGCGCTATCATCAATACGACGTGGTGCTCAAGCTCGCCGCCGACGTAAAAGCGCGCGGAGCGGGCGGCAGCTATCTCATAGAGCATTCCGCGGGAAGCGGCAAATCCAATTCCATCGCGTGGATAGCTTACAGGCTCGCGTCTTTGCATAACGACAGGAACGACGCGATATTCGATTCCGTGATCGTGGTGACCAACCGCGTGGTGCTCGACAGCCAATTGCAGGATACCATCATAAGTTTCGATCATACTCCGGGGCTCGTCGAGGCGATAGACGATAAGAAACGCTCCCGCGGGCTCACGGACGCCATAAACGACAAAAAGCGCATAATCATCTGCACGATACAGAAATTTTTGTATGCCTACAAGGATTTCGACGACCTTGCTGGAAGGAATTTCGCGGTCATCATAGACGAAGCGCACCAGGGTCAGAGCGGAGAAAGCGCGAAGACGTTGCGCCGCGCGCTCATAGATAAGGGTCTTGCCATAAAAGAATACGCGGCGGAAGAGGGCGTCGAAGAGGAAGAGGTGGACACGACAGACATGCTCGTCGATACCATAATGGCGCAGGGCATGCACAAGAACCAATCGTTCTTCGCTTTTACCGCCACTCCCAAGAATAAGACCATCGAGCTTTTCGGCACGCCCGACCCCGCGACGGGCAAGACGAGACCGTTCCATGTGTACTCCATGCGCCAGGCGATAGAAGAGGGATTCATCTTAGACGTGCTCGCGAACTATACCACGATAAAAGAGGCGTTTCGTCTCGTGCGCGTTTCGGCGGATAATCCCGAGCTCATCGAAGGTCCCGCGCTCAAAGCGCTCGTCAGGTATTACAAGGAAAACGGCTATACCATCGCGCAGAAAACGGATATGATCATGAGCAATTTCCTCGAAAACGGGCGCTTCCAGATAGGCGGCAGGGGAAAGGCGATGGTCATCGCCGACAGCCGCGCCAACGCCGTGCGTTACTATCTCGCGATAAAGGACTACATGAAAGCGCACCCCGAAGAGAGCCGCGGCTGCGGAGTCATGGTCGCGTTCTCGGGGAGCGTTAATGTGGACGGCATCGAGTATACCGAAGCGGAGCTCAATACGGACGACGACGGCAGGCAAATCACGACGGATAAACGGTTCCGCCGCGAATTCCGCTCCGCAAGGAAAAATATCCTCGTCGTGGCAAATAAGTATCAGACGGGGTTCGACGAACCGCTGCTACATTCCATGTATGTGGATAAACGCCTTAAAGGGGTAAACGCCGTGCAGACGCTTTCACGGCTCAACCGCACCGCCGGGGGCAAGACGTCTACGTTCGTGCTGGATTTCGCGAACGACGAAAAGGCGATACGCGAAAGTTTCCAGCCGTTTTACGAGACTACGCTTTTGGACGGGCGCACCGATCTCAACCGCGTATACGACCTGCGCACCAAAATACGGCCGTTCATGCTGTATAACGGCGACGATGCGGATAAATATTTTGCATTCATGACATCGCACTCGGGCAAAAAACAGGACGCAGCGGCGCTCGGCAGACTGAGCGGTATCATGAAACCGGTGGTGGAGCGTTATCTGGATCTCGGTACCGAGGAGAGCAAATTCAACGCGCGCATGGCGGTCCGCAAATTCGTAAAAGCGTATGCGTACATAACGCAGCTCGTCCGCCTGCACGACGAAGAGCTGTTCAAAGAATACGTGTTCGCGTCCAATCTGTTAAAACTGTTGCCCAAAGCCAAGCACCCGTACGAGGACGTCGAGAGCAAGATCAAGCTCGAATACGCCTCTCTCTCCGAAACTTTCAAAGGCGCGATAGTCCTCGATAAAAAAGACGTCGATCTCGTGCCGTCGGCGGATAAGGCAAAACCTAAGGTCCCGAGGAAGAATACGTTACAGAATATCATAGACCGCGTGAACGAGCGTTTCGACGGCAGGTTCACGGAGGGTGACAGAGTCATCGTGGAAAGCATTTACCGGATGTTCATGTGCGACGGCGACCTTCGTAAATTCCGGCATTACGCCAAGGACACCACACCCGAGATGTTCGAAAAGAGCCTGTTCCCCGAAAAATTCAAGGAGCTCGCTACCCAATGCTGGCTGAGCAATTCCGACGCATACAAAAAACTTTTCAGCGATCCTGAGTTTTACGCCAACGTCATGGGATCGATGGCAAGGGAATTGTATAAGATATTGCGTAGCGAAGAGTGACGTATCGCGCGTTTACGCGTGTATAAGATCGGATAAAGAGCCGTTCGTTCCGCGCGCAGCGTTTGAGCCCTCTGTCCGGTGGGCGTGTTTTGCCCGGTGTCGTCGCGTTACACTTTGTGTAAAAATTTTCCCGTAAACGGTATTGACAAACGTTCAATGGTATGGTATAATCGTCTTGCAGAAATGAGGGCGAGTGAAGGATCTGCAAAATATTTTGTAAATATTTTCGAAAAGGCGTGGCAGGCACGCTTTTTCGGCGGTGTCCGTCGGCAGTCATTTCGCAAGCGTCTATTTTAACGAACTTTTTTCCGCGGGAGCGGCAGACGGCGGCATCGTAAAGGGTGCCGTCGTTTTTCGTGCGGCGGCTCTCGGGGAGGAAATGAAGATGAACAGATACTTGTTTAAGGTCATGGTCTCGCTCGTCCTTGCCGCGGCGCTTTGCGTCGGCGGGGTATTCGGCGTGCTGCTCATGCCCGGCTGCGGCGCGATCAGAGAATACTACGACCCCAATCCGGGTACGGAGCCCGGTACGGATCCCGATCCCGAAGATCCCGATCCCGAGCAGGGAGACAAGACGTACTTTACCGTTTCGATAACGGCGGACGACGAAAAATACTCGGTGGTGAGCGAGAACCCCGTGGATGTGGTCAGCGGCGGCAGCGCGTCGTTCACGCTTAAAATGGTCGGCGACTTCTGCGTGAGCGAGGTGACGACGAGCCGCGGCGGCGCGGTGGCGTCGGAGATATCCAACGGCTACGACGGCGATACCGTGGTGACCGTCCTCGGAGTGAACGCGCCTCTCGCGCTTACCCTTATATGCGAAGAAGCGGAAGCCCGCATAGCGTATCATCCCAACGGCGGCGTGTACATAGACGGCAGCGACGCCGGCAAGCCGTACTATACGGCGCACATGCTTAATAAGCGCCTGCGCCCCAATACCGAGCTCGGCACCGATAAGCTGAAACGCGACGGGTATGTCCTCACGGGCTGGAACACGAAGGCGGACGGCAGCGGAGAACATACGGGGCTGGGCAGCCGCGTCACGCCGGTGCGCGGTGAAGTGCTCGACCTTTACGCGGAGTGGGCGAAAGAATCTCCCGCTTCGGATTTCACGTACGGCAGTTCGAGCGGCAGCGTAACGATAAAGAAATATATCGGCGACGACGAGACGGCGGTCGTTCCGTCGCACATAGAAGGGCTGCCCGTGGCGAGTATCGCGCGGAACGCTTTCGGCGGCGACGTTAAGACGGTGATCCTGCCCGATACGGTGGTCACCGTGTACGACGGTGCGTTCACCGATTGCGCGATAGAGGAACTGTATTTTTACGATAACCTGAGCCAAATCTCGGACGACGCCTTCAAGGACTGCCCGAATTTCTCCACCGTGCACATAAACGCGGTGCTCGCGCCGCGCTTCGGCGGATCCAATCTGTTCTCCGAAGTGAACTTCGCGGATAAGTACGACCTTCTCATACTCAATAAGGACAAGAAGAAGGTGCTCGTGTTCGGCGGTTCGGGCGCGTTCAATTCGGTGGATACCTGCCGTATGGAGAGCGAGCTTGCCGCCGCGGGCGAAGAGTACGTCTGCCTCAATATGGCGGTGAACGGCTGGTTCTGCGGAGCGGCGCAGTTCGATATGATGATGAGCTATATGGGCGATGAAGACATATTCGTCCATGTGCCCGAATCTTCTTCGCCTTACAGCCTGATGTACGACACCACGATGACGCCGAGCATGCCCGGTTTCGATTACAACGAACTGCGCATGTTCTCCTGCGTGGAATCCAATTGGGATCTGCTCGGGCTGGTGGACTTCCGTCACGTCGAGGATCTTCTGAACGGATTTTGCGAGTTCAACGGCTATCGCAAGACGCTCGCTCCGACGACTTACGAAGACTATGCCGACAGGATCAACCTTTTCGGCAAGATATACCGCAACGATACGGGCTGGATAGACGAGCGCGGCAACTTCGCGCTCCCGCAGGAGCCGCGCGGCGACAGGATAGACGCGGGCGAAGGGGATATCGTTCCCGAATTCATCAACGACGAAACGGCGAGCGGCAGGCTCAACGCGTACTATGACGAGATGAAGGCGATGGGCGCGGAGGTGTGCTTTATCACCGCACCCGTGAACACGGATACTCTCGAACTGCGTCTCGAGGGACCGGGCAACATGCCCGAAGATCCGGGGTATCTGTACTACGGGCGCCCGTACGACATCCCGCTCGTATATACCGGGCTCCGCGAATGGGTGACAGCTTTCGACGACGCGGTGAGCGAGCGGCTGCATTGCACGGTGCTCGCGCCGCTGGCGGATACGCTGTACCGCACGGAAGACATGTTCGACGCGGATTTCCACCTCTGCGGGTATAAAGTGCCCGAGTATACCGACATGATAACGGACGCGCTGTTCGCGGCGCACGGGGAGAACGCATGAAAAAAGCTATCATAACCACGGCTCTCGTACTCGTGCTCGTGCTCGTCGCGCCGCTGACGCTCGTCATCACGGGGTTCGCCACGCAGCCGCGCTTCGACGAAACGTATTACGGCGAGCTTTCCCGCATGTACCGCCGCCTTAAAGACACCGAGGGCAAAAAGATAGTGCTCGTCGGCAACAGCGCGGTGGCGTTCGGGGTGAGGAGCGACCTGCTCGAAAACGAATTCCCCGGGTACAGCGTCGTCAATTTCGGGCTGTACGCGGCGCTCGGCACCAAGCTCATGCTCGATCTCAGCCGTCCGTATATCTCGGAAGGGGATATCGTCGTGGTCATGCCCGAGCCCATCGAGCAGTCCATGTCGCTGTACTTTTCGGCGGAAGACGCGTGGCGCGCCATGGACGGCGATTTTTCCATGCTCTCGGATATAGCTTCGGAGAACGCCGCGGAGATGACGGGCAATTTCGTCGGCTACGTGGGCGAGAAGTTCGGGTATATCCGCTCGGGAGAGAAGGCTCCCGCGGTGGGCGCGTATTCGAGCGCGGCTTTCGAGGACGAGAGCGGAGCGGACGTCGGCTACATGACTTACGACCGTCCGTATAACGTCATGACGGGCGGCTACGACCCTACGATGACGAGCGATCTTTCGACGTCCGTCATAGGCGACGGTTTCATCGACTACGTCAACGATTATGCCGCGGAGCTCAAAGAGCGCGGCGCGGAGGTGTATTTCGGCTTCGTGCCCATGAACGAGCTGATGTTCGGCGAGGGCGCGGAAGCCGCCGCTTCGGAGTACTATTCGTATCTTCGCGGCGCGCTGGACTTCGACGTGATAGGGCATCCGACCAAAAGCATGCTCGACTGCCGCTGGTTCTACGACAACAACGTGCACATGAACTCCGCGGGCATGTATGTGTTCACCGATCTGCTTGCCGAGGATCTCAAATTACAGCTGGGGATCACGACGCCCAACGCCATAGAGATACCCGAAATGCCCGAACTTCCCGTGGAAGACGTCTCTTCGGGAAGCAACGAGGACGCGGATAAATTCACTTACGAAGTACTGACAGACGGGACGGGCAGGGAATACGTGCGCCTGACTTCGCTCACCGAAGAGGGAAAGACCATGACGGAGATCACCGTTCCTTCCTCTTACGACGGCGTGCCCGTGCGCGAATTCGCGCCCGAGGTGTTCGCGGGGAACACGACGGTGAGCAGGATAACGCTGCCCGAAAGCATAAAGAACATTTACGACCGCTCGTTCGACGGCGCGGTCCGTCTTACCGCGCTCGTGTTCGAGCATGACGACATCCTCGGCATAAGCGCGGGCGAGGACTTCCTCGAAGGCGCGGACGGATGCTACATTTACCTCAAAGAGGGCACGAGTGTAGCCGGCTGCGCGGGCGGCTGGGAAAAGTACCAGAGCCGCGTGAGGTATTATTGAAAATCATCATAAGGGAGAGAAGAATGAAAATACCCGAAGAAAAGATAAGACAGTGCAGTATCGCTTTGTACGGATATCTCCGTAAAGCGGCTCTTGAAGATAAGGATCGCGCTTATCTCGTTACGGATAAAAAGACGTTCACATACGGCGAAGCGTTCGCCGTCGTGAACGGGCTTGCCGCCGACCTTGCGGCGCGCAGGATAAAGAAGGGCGATATAGTCGCTGTCAGGGCGGTAAGATGTCCCGAAACGGTGTTTATCTCGCTCGCCATGTCCGCGCTCGGCGCCGTCGCGGTGCTGACGGATCCCCATTTCGGCGTCCGCGAATATATAGCGCAGTCGGGAGTGGATATCGCGCCGAGGTATTATATTTCGGACGAAACGGGTGAGTGGCGCGTTGAGGCGGGATCCGGATCGGAAGGCGCCGCCTTGTCCTTCCGCGCAGACGGCGGCGCAGCGGAGCCGACGACGGATATTTCTCCCGACGATCCGTTCATGGTCATATTCACGTCGGGTTCCACGGGCAAGAGCAAAGCCGTGGTGCTCAGTCACAAAAACTGCATAAGCAATCCCGCGGACGCGATGCCGCTTTTCGAAGAGGACAAGAACGACGTCGCGATATCCCTGCTGCCGCTCAACCATGTGTTCGGGTTCGCCGTCATCGCGTGCGCGACGTTCTGCGGACATCCCGTCGTATTTCCCGAGGACCTTTCGGTGGACGGGATATTGAAGACCATACAGAAGTACGGAGTGTCGGTCATATATTCCGTTCCCACGCTGTTTCTGGATATGCTCGCGGACGGCCGCCATAAGTCTTACGATATCTCGTCGCTGCGCCTCGGGCTGATGGCGGGCGGTCCTTTTACCGCGGATCAGATGCGCTACATAGAAGGGGAGCTCGGACTGCGCCTCATGCCGGGTTACGGCATGAGCGAGTGCGTCGGCGTGAGCACAATGCGTTACCGCGACGGCGTGGAAGAGAGAGCCGCGGGCGTGGGCAGGCTGTACCCCATGACGGAGGCGTTCATCCTCGATGAAAACGGCGCCGAAGTCGGTATCGGGGCGGAAGGCGAGATATGCGTGCGCGGAATGACCCTCTTCCTCGGATATTATAACGACGAGGAAGCCACGAGAGCGGTCGTCGACTCCGAAGGCAGGTTGCACACGGGCGATCTCGGCTATATGGACGGGAACGGTATCCTGCACGTCAGCGGCAGGAAAAAGGATATAATCATCCGCGGCGGCGAGAATATCTCCGCGGGGAAGATAGAGAACGCCCTTCTTTCGCTCCCCGACGTATATCAGGCAGCGGTAGTGGGCGTAAAGGACGACCGTTTCGGGGAAGTCCCGTGTGCCGCGGTCATCCCCGTGCGAGGGTGTTCGCCCGACGAGAGTTCGCTCAAAAAGGCTTTGGCTGGTGCGCTTTCCGGGCACGAGATCCCCGAACGCATTATCGTTACCGACGTTTTCCCCAAAACGTCGTCCGGCAAGACGGATAAACTTAAGATAAAGGAAATGTTTGCATGGAAAGCGTGATACTCGAAACGCCGCTTTTGCTCGTCGGGTACGGCATAGCGTTCGCGCTGTGCGTATTCGGCATCGTCAAACGCGCAGGATATGCCGTGCATATCGTATCGGCGGCGATCTTCATCGCGGCGTTCACGTTTACGCTGCTTCTCGGCGCGGGGATGCAGGAAGCGCTCATAGTGACGCTCATATTCCTGTCGCTCAATATGACCGGGTATGTGAGGGGAGGTAAGAAATGACGTTCAATTCATTGCAATTCCTCATATTTCTCCCCATAGTCATCCTCGTATATTTCCTGCTGCCGCATAAGGTGCGGTGGGTGTGGCTGCTCATAGCGTCGTATTACGCGTATATGAGCTGGAACGTGTGGCTGGTGTTCCTTATCCTCGGCACGACAATAGTGTCGTACGTCGCGGGGCTGCTGATAGCGCGCACCGAAAGGAAGGGGATAAAGAAACTTTGGCTGGCGCTTACGCTCATAGTGTGTTTGGGCACGCTGATATTTTTCAAGTACTTCAATTTCCTGCTCGGCAGCGTGATAGACTTCCTCAATCTTTTCGCGTTGGATATCGAAAGCGTCGCGCTGGATATCATACTGCCCGTCGGCATATCGTTCTATACGTTCCAGACGCTCTCTTACGTCATCGACGTATACCGCGGCATGGCGCCCGAAAAGCATTTCGGTTATTACGCGCTGTTCGTGTCCTACTTCCCGCAGCTCGTGGCGGGGCCCATCGAGCGGCCCGAGAACCTTATCCCGCAGCTCCGCGAAAAGCATTCGCCGAACCGCGAGGATCTCGAAGCGGGCTTTCGGATAATGGCGGTCGGGTTCTTCCGCAAGTGCGTGGTCGCGGATTTCCTCGGGAAATTCGTGGACTCTGTGTTTTCGGATATGGCTTCCGCGAATTCTTTGGCGGTGATAGCCGCGGGAGCGTTGTTCGCGGTGCAGCTGTATTGCGATTTCGCGGGTTATTCGGAGATCGCGATGGGCTCGGCGCGTATGATGGGTATAAAGCTCATGCGCAACTTCGACCGCCCGTATTCGGCTACGAGCATGCGGGACTTCATCCGTCGGTGGCATATATCCCTCAACACCTGGTTCCGCGATTACCTTTATATCCCGCTCGGCGGCAGCCGGAAGGGGAAAGCGCGGCAGATACTCAACGTATTCATCGTGTATGCTTTGTGCGGCTTATGGCACGGCGCGAACTGGACGTATATGTGCTGGGGATTGTTCGTCGCGGTGATAATGACGATCGAGATATTCCTGCGCAAACGCTATCACGCGATGTGCGATAAACTGAAAATAGACAACAACGGCGTAATAGTCGTGCTTATCCGCAGGGCGATAGTGTTCATGCTGTGTATAATCGGGGCGCTGATGTTCCGCGCGCAGTCGATAGCGCAGATAGGAGAGATCTTCGCAAAACTCTTTACGGATATAGGCTTCGGTGCGGCGTATCTCGATTCCGCTCTCGGCGCTCTTTCCATGAACATATCCGATCTGCTCCGCCTCGCGCTCGTACTCGTTTGTATGCTCAAACTGTACGATATGGCGGAGTTCGGGCAGTCGTCCGCTACCGCCGTGCCGCCCGCTCCCGCGGAGTCGGCAGCCGGACCCGCCCCTTCCGCCGCGCAGCCGCTGCCTTCTTCGGAGCTCATTTCGTCGCCCGACGCCGCCGCGGCGGGAGAGCGCAGTCTGTACGCCCGCCGGGCGATATCCCTGGGCTGTTCGGTCCTCGCGATCGCCCTTGCCTGGTTCATCCTGATATCCTCCAGCGGCACGTCCGCATTCGTGTATTTCCAATTTTGACCTGTCGTCAGGCGGCAGCCGTACAAAAAAGTTTGTTTGCATCCCGAGCCGCGCCCCATACGGGCGCGGCTCGATGTTTGTCCGATCTGTTTTCCGCGTCCCGCAAGGGGCGCTTTTTTTATATGCGGCGGCGTCTGCGTGCGGTGCGACGTCCGCCGTTCGTCGACGTTTTTCAAACGTTCGTCGACGCTGCTCTACCCGTTGTCCGCAAAATACGGGCTCGTTGTCGTCGGTCCGTTGAATGTGCCGTTTTCTTTATTATATAATCCGAAGAGAATAAATCAAAGGAGGGGAAAACGAGAAAATCAAATCGGTAAGAACGTAAACAGGGGAGATGATAACTTTCCGAAACCGCAGAAATGCGGACGCATCAAATGGAGAAAACAGATGAAATCAAAAACAATGAAGACATCCGTCAAGATCTTCGCGCTCATCGCGCTTTCTTTGATCATGGCGGCTGCGATCGTGCTGCCCAACGTTTTGACGGCGCGCGGCGCAGAGTACTACAATTCGTTCCTTCATGACGCTCCTTACAATACGGACTTTTCCAGCATACAGGAAGTAGCCGACGCGAGCGCGAAGGTAGCGAACCAGATATCCGCGGAAGGAACGGTACTGCTCAAGAACGACGGCGCTCTTCCTCTCACGGGCGAGATGAAGGTGAGCCTGTTCGGTACGAGCAACGATAAGCTCAATCAGATGGCTTCCGGTCTCGAGAATCAGGGCTTCGGCGTCAACACCAACGCCGCGATAAGCGCTAACCTCGGCAATATCGTCGGCGACGCGGAGAAGACCGAGTCTCTTCCCCGCAATTACAGCGACGACGTAAAGCAGAAGAACGAGATTCTCTATAACGACGCAGCCATCATAATGTTCGATCAGGCGTTCGGTTCGGTCTCCGGCGAGAACTCGGGCTTCGGCTTTATCGCCAACGCTCCCGTCAAAAAGGCGGAAGGCGGCGGCAAAGGTCCGGGCGCCGAAGTCGAAGGTACCGGCAACGGCATAACCGATCCTCAGGACGCGAGCGTAGAGGATTTCAAGGACTACCACGGCAATCCTTATCTGCTCCCGTCGGGCGGCGAATTCAAACAGAAGAACCTCGCCCACACGATATACGACAATAAAGAGAAAAGGTTCGTCACAGTATACGAGACGGGTTATAACCTCGAAGAAAAGCTGGACGACGGCGAGACCGACAGATACACCGTCGAGTACTACAAGCATCCTCTCATGCTCAGCGAAGCGGCGGAAGAGCTTGTGGCTTACGCTACGGACAACTTCGACACCGTCGTCGTGGTGTTCATGAGCGCGAACCAGCTCGAAGCGGGCATACTCGAACAGGATCCCGGCGTGAGCGCGGTGATATGGTCGGGCGACCGTAACTCCAACACCAAACCCGACGGCCGTAACAACATCCACCAGATCGCCAAGATCATTACCGGCGAGGTCAATCCCTCCGGCAGAACGATCAATACGTGGGCGCGCGATTTCACGTCCGATCCCACGTGGGCGAACGACGGTAACAGCGGCGTGACGTATGCGTCCGTCGACGGCAAGGACGCGACCGAGTGGGAAAAAGCCCGTATATTCCACGGCTCTTCCTATGCGATGGGTCTGCGCCATGACGGCGAGCAGTTCGACGATGAGATCGACCGCTATTACATCCGTGCGATGCGCACGAACAACAACAAGAGAAAGAACGCTCTTCCCGTGATGTACGAGGAAGACATCTACATGGGTTACCGTTACTACGAGACCTATGCCGCGGATAAGGGCAGGAACGACGAAGGCACCGGCGAAGGCGACGTTTGGTACGACGATGCGGTCGTGTATCCTTTCGGTCACGGTCTGTCCTACACGACGTTCGAAAAAGAGATAGTCGACGTCGAGGACGCGGATTGGGACAAACTTCCGTCCGTTTCGACCAACGATAAGGATTTCGACGGCAAGATAACCCTTTCCGTAAAGGTCACGAACACCGGCGACGTTGCGGGTAAGGAAGTCGTGCAGGTATACGGTCACGCGCCGTATATCGACGGCGAAGTGGAGAAGTCCGAAGTCACGCTCGTCGGCTTCGAGAAGACCAGGCTCCTCGCTCCCGGAACTTCGCAGACCGTAAAAGTCTCGGTCAAGATCCGCGACCTTGCGTCCTTCGACTGGAATGACGCGAACGGTAACGATTACAGCTCTTACGAGCTTGACGCGGGCACTTACGAACTCAGGCTGCAGGACAACTCGCACGACGTCGTGGCTACCGAAACGTTCGAGCTCGACAGCGACGTTATCCTCAACCACTCTCCCGCCACCGGCAAGGAGATCACTCCCGTGCTCAGCACCGGCAACAGCCTCGAGGACACGCTCAGCTACGATCCCGAGACCAAGCAGAACATGGTCGACGACGGCAAGATGACGCTCATGTCCCGTGCTTCTGCGGAGAGCGGCTTCGACGGCACGTTCCCCGAGCCGAGCAAGCCGGAGGATATGGTACGCAGCGAGAAGTACTTCACCCTGCTCGACGCGTCCAACGACTTTAACGCGAACTCCTTCTACACGTCCAACGAACTGCTCGTCGAGCAGACGACGAACGGATACAACGTCAAGAAGCAGGACGCGGACGGCAACTATCCGAGCAAGACTTATCCCAATACGACGTCCAGCCAGACGAAGCCTGTCGACAAATCGTATTACGAGCTTCTTCGTGAGTACGGCATGGTAGACGCTTCCGCGGCGGCGGACAGTGAGGACAACTCCGGTCTGCCCTGGGCGGTGACTAAAGACGAGTTCATGGATATCACCGGCGACGGCGAGAAGACCTCCTGGAAGCAGGCGGATCCCGCCAAGCAGGCGGCGGATAAAGAGGCTGCGGGCGAAGACTGGATCCTCTTCTACGAGATGAAGGGCGTCGATCCCGACGGCACCGAGAAACTTGCGGAGTTCGGCAACAAGACCGGCGCGCAGGTCTGGACCGAATTCATGAACCAGCTCACGTTCGATGAGCTCAAGACCATCATCCTTTGGGGCGGCTTCAACACCGCGAGCATCGATTCCATCGAGCTTCCCAACTCCCGTCACTGCGACGACATGATGGGTCTGTCCAGACAGGGCGTGCATACCAAGCTGAGGATACAGTTCGGCGATTCGCCCGTCAACGCGGCAACTTGGAACAAGCAGCTCCAGTACGAGCGCGGCCGTATGGTCGCCGAGTGCGGTCTGTGGAGCGGCGTCACCGGCTGGTACGCGGTCAGCGGCAACCTGCACCGTTCCGCATGGGGCGGACGTAACCCCGAGTACTACGGTGAGGATCCTTACCTCATCGGTCACATCTCCGGCTGCCACGGCGCGGGCGCGGAGTCCAAGGGTCTCATCACTTACGCGAAGCACAACGCGTTCAACGAGAACGAGACGGGCAGATACAACCGTCACACCTACGCTTCCGAACAGGCGGCGCGCGAGATCTACTTCAAAGCATTCCAGATCTGCCTGCAGGATTACCAGCTCAGAGGCACGATGACCTCTTACAACAACATCGGCGACAGGCAGTCCGCCAGCCACCATGCTTATCAGTGGGAGATCATCCGTGAAGAATGGGGCTATAAGGGTCTTTCCTTAACCGACGCGGTCACGCCCAAAGAGCTGTCCTACACTTCCGACATGATGGTCAGAGCGGGCGGCAGCCAGCTGCTTGCCAACGTCACCAGCGAAACGGGCGACACGGCGTTCTATGACATCCTCGGCGGCACGTACGACACGGTCAACAATAAAGTCACCGTCGAAAAGAGGGCTGTGAAAGAAGGCTACGAAGCGGGCAAGGCGGATACGTACGAGCTCGAAGTCGTAGATCAGGTAGATTCGTATACGCAGTGGTATTACGTCCGCATGGGCGCGATGCACACGCTGTACGCTTACGCCAACTCCGCTACCGCGGATCGCGCGATGTACGACCTCAACGTAGGCGAGGGCAACGAAGGTACGGGTAACCCCTATCCCAACGAGAACGCTCCCGACGTGAACCTTAACGAGAAATATGCCGGCGTTTCCTTCACCGTAGGAGTTCCTCTTCCCACGGGTGAGGACGCGATAAGCGTGGCTCCTCCCAAGATGCCCAACGTGGCAGAGGGCACGGAATACACCTATATCCTCGGCGATATATCCGTCGGTTCCGGCAAGAGCGCGACCTGGGAGCAGAGCAAACTGCCCGCGGGCATCACGCTCGACGAAAAGACGGGTACTCTCTCCGGCACGCCCACCGAGGCGGGAACGATCGAGTTCTGCATCTGGGGCGGCAATCTCCAGGGCGGCTGGGTGAGAAACATCCAGACGTTCGAGATCACGATCAACGATCCGACGGCGCTTGCGGCTCCCGCCAACGTTTCGGTAGACGCCGACGGCGTGGTGACCTGGGACGCGGTAGCGAACGCTTCCGGTTACGAGATCACGCTCGACGGCTACGGCACGTACACCGTTTCGGCGGATAAGACGAGCTACAACCTTCCTCTCATGTCCGAAGGCACTTACGGCGTGACCGTAAAAGCTCTCGGCAGCGGCTTGTACGGCGACTCCGCCGCGACCGCAGCGGAATTCGTCGCGACCGGCGAGGCAGGCAAGTCCGCTTACGAACTTGCGGTGGAGAACGGCTTCGAAGGAACGCTCGAAGAGTGGCTCGACAGTCTTAAGGGCGCAGACGGCGCTCCCGGCGAGAAGGGCGACAAAGGCGATAAGGGCGATAAGGGCGATCCCGCGGAAGGCGGCTGCGGCAGCGCGGTAGGCGCGGGCACGGCGGCGGCGATCACCGCGATCGCGGTTATCGGTCTTGCGGCAGTGAGCTTCATCGCAAAGCGCGCAAGAAAGGATAAATAACAGACAATGACCCCGAAGACGCGGCGGAGCATGCGGAGCGATCCGTATGCCCCGCCGCCGGCGGGGCGTATATTCCAGGGTGACCCGGTTGTTTTATTAAAACGAAAAGGAAATAAAAAGATGAAAAAGATATCCGTGATCGTATCCGTTATACTCTGCTCGGTGCTGCTTGCCTGTTTTTTTGCGGCGTGCGGCGCTCCGAGCGCGCATAAGGTGACGTTCGATCTTAATTACGACGGCGCTCCGGCGGCTACCGTCATCGAAGTCGAAGACAACACGTTCGTTACGGCGCCGAGCGCTCCCGAGCGTGAAAGCTACGAATTCCTCGGTTGGTTCTCCGATAAGGAGTGCACTCAGGCGGCGGACCTCGAGCGTTCCGTTACGGCAGATATGACCGTGTACGCGGGCTGGAAGCTCACTTCCGTATCCGTCACGTTCGACCTCAATTACGAGGGCGGAGGAACGTACGGCGAAGTGCAGAGCGTTTCGGTGGGCGGCACGCCCGTCCGTCCGGACAATCCTACGAGAAACGGTTTTACGTTCATCGACTGGTATACCGTGAGCGACGCGGCAAAGCAGACGGAAGACACGAGATATAAATTCACTCCCGTTTCCGAAAACTCCGTATTCTATGCCGGCTGGGAAGAGCTGGGCGAGGATACCGCGTCGGTAAGCCTGCTTTGGAACTACGACGGCGCGCCGAACAACGGAATTTACAGCGCGCAGCAGGTCAATATCGGCAGCAAACTGCCCGTTCCGTCGCTCACCCGCGAGGCGGACGGCGACGTGTCCTATATCCATACCGGCTGGAAGGACGAAAGCGGCAACGAGTACGAAGCGGGAAGCGAGATCACCGTGAGCGGCAATATCACGCTCAGCGCCGTATGGACGGTAAAGAACACTTACGAAGCGGAGTTCACCGATATGTCCATGTTCCAGGGCGCGGGCTGGTCGTGGAACAGAGTGGGAACGGGCGCCATCGAATACGACAGGGACAACAAACTCGGCACCAATGCGGGCTACGAGGCGTATGTCGCCAACATGAACCAGAAGCGCGCATTCCTTTATTTCGAGATAAAGTCGGATAAGGCGGTGAGCGGACTTACGCTCAAACTTCGCCTCAGCCTGGAGTCGTATTTCCCCGAAATGACTCTTACTCCGGAGATCTTCGCCATATCCACCGCGACGTCCTTTAACGGCGAGCGCAGCTATATCGATTACGAGGATATCAGACTCGTGGGAGAAGTCGGTGTGAGCGTGGTCGAATTCAAGGACTGCCTCGTGACCGCGGAGCTTTCGCTTGCCGAAGGCATGAACTATATCTTCGTCGAGACGGCGGCGACGTTTGCCGAGGCGGGCTATCCCGAACTTGCCGGAAATATGGGAGCGATGTCCGCGATCGCTCCGGTAGTTGACGCGATGATAATAGAGTACGCCGAAGGTTCGGCGGATCTCAGCTGGACTCCGCGCGTGTGCAATCTCTGGAATTACGGTTACGACGCGGAGGAGTATCCGTGCTCGTGCGACAAGCATGATAACGAAGCATAAAGGATGACGGAAAAATGAAGTTCATAAAAGCGATCTTCGCCCATATGCATTCGAGGATATGGTTTATAGTCACCGTAGTCATGGTCGCGGTACTCATCGTGGCGAACATCATGGCGGGCATCTACGGCGGCGTCATAAGCCTCGCTCTCGGAGGCGACAGGGCAATAGAAGTGGACGACGCGGAAGCTCAGACGTATTACGAGCCCGAAACGACGTCCAAGGACGACGCGACGGAAAGGGGTTTCGCACTTACGCAACGCGTATCCGAAGAGGGTACGATCATGCTCAAGAACAACGGTACCCTTCCTTTCGCCGGTACGGGGCTCAAAGTCTCGGTATTCGGCAAGAACTCCGTGAACCTCGTGTACGGCGGATCGGGTTCGGGCGGCGGCGATACGACGTTCGCGAAAAAGACGATATTCGACAGCCTTACCGAAGCGGGATTCGAGTATAACGACAGACTCAAGACTTTTTACGAAAATAATTCGGAATCGGGCGATCCGCGCGACGAAAGCCCCGCACTCAGCACGGGAAGCGACGCGCAGGAACCCATGTCTACGGGAGAAACGCCGATAGACAATTACAACGCGCACGGCATCCCCGAAACGTACGACGAGTATTCGGACGCCGCGATAGTCGTGCTGTCCCGTCTTGCGGGCGAGAGCTACGACCTTCCGAAAAAGAGGTCGGAAGAGCGCGACCAGAAGCACTATCTCGCGCTCGATAAGCACGAAAGAGCTCTTATCGCTCACGTCACGGAGAATTTCGATAACGTGATCGTAGTGCTCAACACGCTCAACGTGATAGAGGCGGGCGAGCTCGAAGACAACGAGAAGATCGATTCGATCCTGTGGATAGGCGGTCCGGGCAGTACGGGCATCATGGCTCTCGGTAAGATCCTTAACGGCAGCGTGACGCCTTCGGGCAGGACGGTAGATACATGGGCGAGCGATTTCACCAAAGATCCCACGTGGAACAACTTCTCCGAAGCGGTGGACGGCAGCGGCAATTACATAAGCAACAGCGGAAGGTATACGCAGAACTCCCGTCTTACCGACGAAAGTTTCGTCCGTTACGAAGAGAACATCTACATAGGTTACCGCTACTATGAGACCAGGGCTTACGAGGAGCGGCAGAGCAGCGGCAACAACTCGTGGTATGAAGAGAACGTCGTATATCCGTTCGGGTACGGGCTGTCTTATACCGATTTCGAGTGGGAAGTGACGGACAGCTCGTCCGTGGAAAACGTTTCCGTCGCTGCCGACGGCAGCTACACGGTGGAAGTGGAAGTCACGAACACCGGAGCGTACAAGGGCAAGGACGTGGTGCAGATGTATGCTAAGCTGCATTACAACGAAGGCGGATTGGAGAAGTCCCACATAGTCCTTTGTGACTTCGCCAAGACACCCATGCTCTATCCTTCCGCGGATAAGGCGAAAGTGCCCGGCGACGCCGCGAACGGCGAGGACAAGCCGAATTCCGCAGTCGTCACGCTCACGTTCGAGCCGTACGACATAGCGTCTTACGATCATCTCGGGAAGAACGCGGGCGGTTTCAAAGGCTGGATAGTGGAAGCGGGCGACGATTACGAACTGTACGTCAACAGGAACGCGAACCCCGAGAACGCGGATAATATCCGTATCCCGTTCAAAGTCGCGTCCGACATAAAGTACGAGACCGATCCCGACACCGGCGCCGCGGTCGTCAACCGTTACACCGATTGCGCCGATCCGGACTTCGATTCGGATACGGCGGTCGCGGACAGCCTGATGTCGCGTACCGACTTCGTTCAGCCCGACGCTACTACCGAAAGCGAGCGCGTCATGTCTGCGGACCTGGACGCCGCGCTTAAAGATCTCGAGCACAACAACCCCGTAGCAAGCGGCTATACGCAGCTTCCCACGCAGGGCATCGCGCCCACCGCGAAATTCGTCGACCTCGTGCGCTACGATGACGAAAGCGAAACGTGGGTCGCCGATTACGACGAGAAGAACGACGATCCCGTCTGGAAGGCGCTGCTCGATTCGCTCACGGTGACCGAGATGAGCAATCTCGTGAACGCGGGCGGATTCAAGACCAACCGCATCGAGAGCATAAACAAGCCCGAAACGCTGGAGTTCGACGGTCCCGTCGGTTGGTGCAACTTCATAGCTACGGACGATACGTGGAAAGGCAACGTCGTCTACACTTCGCAGGTGGTGGTATCGTCGAGCTGGAACGTTGACCTTGCGAGAGAAATGGGCGAGTGCGTGGGCGAAGAAGCCCTTTGGGGCGCGGCGAGAGAAGACGGAAGGACGTATTCCGGGTGGTATTCGCCGGGCGTAAATCTCCACCGCAGTCAGTTCTGCGGCAGGAACTTCGAGTATTATTCCGAAGACAGTTATCTCACGGGCAAGATGGGCGCCGCGCTCGTGCGCGGATGCCGCAGCAAAGGCGTGTATACGTATGTCAAGCACTTCGCGATAAACGAGCAGGAGACCAACAGAACGGGTCTCGTCACCTGGCTCACCGAGCAGTCCATGCGCGAGCTGTATCTCAAGCCGTTTGAGATGATCGTGAAAGAAGGCGGAACGACCACGATGATGAGCTCGTTCAACCGTATCGGTACCCGCTGGGCGGGCGGCGATTACCGTCTGCTCACCGAGATCCTCCGCAACGAGTGGGGATTCCGCGGCACCGTCATCTGCGACTACAATACGGGCGCCCGCTGCATGAACGTCAAGCAGATGGTATATGCGGGCGGTGATCTCAACCTCGCGACCGATTCCACTTCGGCGTGGTCTCCCGATCGCTCGTCGGCTGCCGACGTCACCGTGCTCAGGCAGGCGGTGAAGAACATATTCTATACCGTAGCGAACAGCAACGCCATAAACAATCTCAATTACAGGTACGAGATGGCGATATGGCGCATCGTTCTGATAGTGCTCAATGTAGCCATAGCCGCGGGACTCGTCGTGTGGGGCGTGTTCGCAGTGCGCGGAGCGCTGAAAGCGGCAAAAAGATCGTCCGATACGGAGAACGATCCCGAGTGATCGTATCCGGTCGTAAATAACCCCTCACCCTCACGGCGGCGCCATCTATCACGGCGCCGCCGGATTTTTATGCAAACATTACGAATATTTTGAAAACGTGTATTGACATTTCTCTGCCGATATGGTATAATTATTCGGAAGTGAGGGGAAATAATGGACGGATTCGTAATGTTTTTCACGAATATTCTGGATTACGCGCTGGTATTGCAGATACTGGCGGTATCCGTTTCCGTCGTAATAGCTTTGAGCCCGGTGCAGAAGACGTGCCGTTCCGTGTTATTCATGTCGCTTAAAACGATATGCTTTTTCGCGGCGGAAAGCGTCGTCTGCGCTTTTTTGTTCGGGTTGTCGATGTATATCCCTATCCTGCGCGGCAACTGTTTTCTTTTCGGGTACATAGTGTGTATCGCGGTATACGCCGCATTTTTCTGTAAATACCGCATAAGAGTGCGGCTGATAATGTCGTTCAGCGTTCTGGCGATCTCCGTCACTGCGCTCGAGTTCGGCGTGCTGTTCGCGAAGATGTTCGAGCTGCTGCTGACGGAGAGCATCCCCGTGGACTGGATGGGGATAATAAAATCGGTGTCGTCGCTGTTCGTGGTATGCTTCGCCGTCATACAGGCAAGGTTCCCGATGAACAGGTACGACGACGTGCCCATCCCGGCTACGGCGCTCATCATGTGTTGCAGCGCGCTGTCCGCGATCATGTGCTTCGTATACGAGGGATTCTTTTCGGGTATCGGCAGACCTGAGGTCGAGCATGTGGTGTTCGCCGGGCTTATTTTCGCGGTGCTGTATGTCATAGACATAGCGGCATATATGCTCATATTTTTCGTCTGCCGCGAGCGGGACGCCGTTATCCGCCTGAAAGCGGAGAAACGTATGGCGGAAGCGAATGCCGAGATGGTGCGCCTTTCCGAAAAGAATCTCGATTATCTCAGGCAGCTCAAACACGATATCGGCAATCAGTATTCCTATGCCGAAATGCTGCTCGAAAACGGACAGTACGACGACGCCAAAAAGTTTTTCAAAGCCATAGGCGACGACGCGATCGTACCGCTCACGTTCATAGACAGCGGGAACAAGAATATCGACGCGATACTCAATATGGAGATATCCAAGGCGCACGCGCACGGAGTGCGGGCGGACGTGCAGGTGGCGGTGCCGCCCATGTTGCCGTTCAGCGACGGTTCTTTGTGCTCCGTCATTTCCAACCTCGCGGATAACGCCATCGAAGCGTGCATAAGATACGATATGCGCGAACAGGGCATACGCATGCGGATATATCCGCGCCGCGACTATCTTTATATCGGCGTGGAAAACGCCTTGCCCGAGGGGATAGACAAGCAGAAACTGCTCGCCCTCGGTACGACCAAGCCCGACGCGTCCGAGCACGGGCTCGGGACTCAGATAATCAAACGTCTGGTAACGCAGTATAACGGATACATCACTTATTCGATAGAAGGAGGAAAATTTATTGCGGAGGCAATGATGAATCTTATGGAAAGCAGCGCAAATGTGCGGGGGGGCAGGTTAAATGAAAAAATTCAGGATCGCGGTCTGCGACGACGACGAAGTCGCATTGATAGCAATAAGGGGTACGCTTTCGGGCATCTTGGAAAAAATAAAAGTGCAGGCGTCCGTGGACGCGTTCACTTCGCCGCAGACGCTGCGCGGCGCGTCGGGTGAAGACGCGTACGATCTGGTGTTTCTCGATATAGAAATGCCGGGCACGGACGGCATAGCGCTGGGGCGCGAGATAAAAGAGAACAACCGCGGAACGGAAATAATATATGTGTCCAATCGCGAAGATCTCGTGTTCGATACTTTCCGCGTGCGGCCGTTCGGTTTCGTGCGCAAGAGCAGGTTCATAAAGGACATATCCGAGGTCATGCGTCTGTATGTCGAAACGCACGGGGAAAGCGCCGAGACGGAGATGATAACGTTTCGTCAGCACAACAGCGAGATATCGCTCGCATGCGGCGACATAACGTATATCGAAGGTGCGCGCGATTACCAGTACATCCATGTGGCGAAAGGAGACGCCATACGCCTGCGCGAGTCGATGGATATGCTCATGGAAAGGCTCGAGCCGTTCGGGTTCATACGCATACACAAGGGATATATAGTCAACTTCAAATATATCGGCAGGATAGACGCGACTTCCGTCACGCTTACGGACGGCGTCGAACTGCCGCTTGCGCGCAGGAGCGTCGAATCCGTCAGGATGAAATACATGCAGCTGTGCCGTACCAACGGCAGGATAAGATTGAATTAAGTTATCGATACTAAAATTTCCGAAAGCGACAATATCGCTTTCGGAAATTTTTTCGTTTTGCCGTGCTCCGCAAGATTTTTCGCGGCGGAAATTTGCTTTACCGCGCTTTGCGCTCCGCCGCTATGGGGCGGGGACGGCGTTTGATGTGGACGATCGTCTTTACCGCTTCGTTTATTGCGAGCGGGATAACGGCGAGGGCGAGGCAGAAGAGGACGGAGATCGGTCCGAGCGGTTTCATCGCGAAGGCGGCGGCGACGGGCGGGACGAAGGTCACGAGGCAGACGAGCGCTATGCCGAGCGCGACGGAAATGTCGAGCAGTTTATTGCGGCAGCCGATGAGCGCGAGCGGTCTGTCCGAGCGCAGGTCGTAGGCGTGCAACACCTGCGAAACGCCGAGCGTGAAGAAGCAGGCGGTGCGTGCGGCGGCGATGTCGCCGCAGGAAGCGAGCGTTACATAGAACGCGGTGAGGCACAGCGCGCCGAACAGCAGTCCGTGCAGTACGAGGCGGATGAGCATACCTCTCGTGAAGATGCCTTCTCCCGGAGAGAGCGGGCGTTTGCTCATGACGTCGGGCGGCGTCCTTTCCGCGCCGAGGGCGATGGCGGGCAGGCAGTCGGACACGAGGTTTATCCACAGCAGCTGCATGGAGAGCAGCGGGGAATCGAAGGTGAAACACATCGCGAGCACGACGGCGACTACCTCGCCTATATTGGTGCCGAGCAAAAACGCCACCGCTTTGCGTATGTTACCGAATACTCCTCTGCCCGTTTCCACGGCGTCCACTATCGTGGCGAAGTTGTCGTCGGTAAGCACGATATCCGCTTCCGCTTTGGCGACTTCGGTGCCGCTGCCCATCGCGCAGCCTATATCCGCCGCGTAAAGCGCGGGCGCGTCGTTCACGCCGTCGCCCGTCACGCCCACGACCTCGCCCATGCTCCGGAAGAGTTTGACTATGCGCAGTTTGTCCGACGGGGTCACGCGCGCGAACACGCTCGTCGATTTCAGCGCTTCTTTGAGCTCCTCGTCGCTCATGTGCTCGATGTCCCTGCCGAGCAGTACTCTTTCGGCGTCCAGCCCGACCGCAGCGGCTACCGAGCGAGCGGCTCCCGCGCCGTCGCCCGTGAGCATGACGGGGCGTATGCCCGCGCTTTTGCACTTCCTTACGGCTTCCGCGGCTTCGGGGCGGGGCGGATCCGAAAGACCCACCAGCCCGACGAACGTCTGCCTGCCTCCGCGGAGGTCGTCAGGCGAACGCAGTTCGCGGCAGGCGACCGCGAGCACGCGCAGCCCTCGTTCCTCGAGCGTCGCCGCAGCTTCCGCCGCGGGCGGGTAAACGCTTTCGGGCGCGCCTTTGGTTATCTCGAGGATCTTTCCGCCGACGTTCACCGTCACGCTCATCTTGCGCGAGACGTTGTCGAAAGGCGTGAGCGACAGCCGCACCGCTTCGGGGCGGGGAACGTCCATAAGGGCGGCGTCGGTGGGGTCGGAAGCGTTATCCGTGCAGAGAGCCGCCAGCTCGAGCGTGCGGTGGTCGGTGTATTCGGTGACGGTCATGCGTCCTTCGGTCAGCGTGCCCGTCTTGTCCGTGCATATCACCGAAACGCTGCCTAAGGTCTCGACCGCGGGCAGCTTGCGCACGATCGCGCGCCTTGCGACGAGCTTTCTCATACCCGAGCTGAGCACCATGGTCACGGTGGTGGGCAGCCCCTCGGGCAGAGCGGAGACCGCGAGAGCTATCGCCGTCGTCAGCAGCATGAGCGGGGTGAGTTCGCGGTTGCCGAGGACGAATATCCCCGCGAGTCCCAGCGCGAACACTACGAAGCATATCACGAGGCTGAGCACGCCCAATTGTTCGCTCAGCTTTTTCAGCTTGCTCTGCAGCGGCGTGGGGCGTTCGCCTTCGGCGTTAAGCAGCGCGGCTATGCGCCCCATCTCCGTGCTCATGCCCGTCTTGTCCACGACAGCCGTGCCTTTGCCCGTCAGCACTTTGCTGCCCGAGAACACTCTGTCGCCCTCGCTCTTGCTCACGGGCACGCTCTCTCCCGTGAGCATGCTCTCCTCGCTTTCGAGGGAATGCGCGCCGATGAGCACACAGTCGGCGGGAACGATGTCGCCCGCGTGCAGCGATACTATATCGCCCGGCACGAGCGTGCGCGCGTCCGCCACGATCTCTTTGCCGTCGCGGCGCACCTTGCACATGACGGCGCTCAGATTTTCCAGCGCGTCCAGCGAGCGCTGCGCCCCGCGTTCCTGCAATGCCGAAACGAGGGCGTTCGCCAGCGCGATCCCGATGATGAGCAGCGGCTCGACGAGCGCTTGCGCCGAAAAGTCCGCGATCGCGAGCGCCAGCCCCACCGCCGCCGCGCCCAGCAGTATGATGAGCATGGGGTCTTTGAGCTGCCTCGCCATCCGCCTCGCAAGCGAAGGGGCTTTGCGCTTTTCGGTTACGTTGTCGCCGTACAGCATCCTTCTCCGCTCCGCTTCCGCGCTGTCCAGCCCTCCCGGGCATGTCCCGTATTTTTCGCAAATATCCACACCGTATTCTATTCCGCCCCCGCCGCGGATATGAGCGTCAAACGTACGGAGCGGAGAGAAAGACGAAAATACCGCTCACGCAGAAAGCGCGAGCGGCACCGAGTATCGTTATTATTTATCCTCTTTATCTTTACCGTCGTCGGGCGGGGAGCCGTTCTTCTTTTCCTTCGGCGGGGCGAAGGCGGACTTGCCCTGCTCGAGTTCTTCGTCCGAGAGGCGGAAGGTGGGGAGTATCACGCGGTCGGTCTCTTCGCCGTCGTCCGGTTCGGTCTCTATGAGCACGCTCGCTCGGTAGGTGAGGAAGCCGACGAGATAGAACGCGAGGGTGAGCGCGAAGCTCGCCCACAGCAGCGCCGCCGCGGCGACGTCGGGAGCGGCTCCGCCCGTGAGCGCGGTCAGTACGGTGTGATACACGGCGAATGCGACGGAGAGCACGAGCGCGACGAACATCCCGACGTAGGGGATGGCGCGGAAGCCGAATGGCGGGCTCTTGCGCGCGGGCGTTTCCCGCTTCGGCGTATACGAGAGGAAGCTCATGACCGCGCACCATACGAGCGCCACGGGGAGCAGGAAGGTGAGCATGATATACATCGAGAGCCCCGCATAGCTGTCTTCCACCGCTCCCGGAGCGGCATACCCCGGCGCGATATACAGCACGATGAACGGCAGGTATACCGCCGCGGCGGCGACGGAAAGCACGCGCAGCCATACGGCGCGCTTATTCAGAGTGCCTTCGTCCAGCTCGGAGAGGTAATAATCCTTGTTCCTCTTGTCGTATTTTTTTACTCTCGCCATAACTCCATTATAACTTAAAGCGGCGGCGGACGCAAGCGTTTGCAGCATGCCCGCGGGCAAAAGACGACCCGCGCGGGGATAAAAACCGTGCGGGTATGTGTTTGTCTTATTGCCGTTTTACCGTTGCGCTTCCGTTCAGCCTATGGAAGGCGCCGCGGGCGGAGCGTAGCGGTACTGCGAAAGGCTGTCGACGGTGATAGTCTCTTCCGTTCCCGAAAGCGCAAGAACGTTCGTGTACATCGGTTGACCGAACCAGTTTTGACCTATCTCCACGCGCCTGCTTCCCACCGCTTCCACGATTATCTCCAATTTATCGCCCGCACCCACTTCTTCGAACGCGTCGTAAACGTCGTCGGCGCTCGTTACGGCAGTTGTGACCTTTTTACCCGTTTCGGCGTCCGTTATGGATATCTCGCGTATCGCGTCGAAAGTTTGCGTCTGCGTTTCGCCGGTGAGGTATTCTTCGTAAGTATCCAGTCCTTCGAGGTCTTCGCTCGTGGCATAATACGCGTACACGATGCTTTCCTGTGCCGAAAGGTCGTCCGAGTAGACGTATTTGCTTGCGGCGGTGAGCGTCAGGCTGGCGTCGCCGGGGACGTAACCGTAGATGTTTTCGGGGTCGCTGCCGTCGTTATATGTGTCGATGAGATTGTCCGCGGCGTACTTTGCGTCGTCCGCGGGTATCGCGAAGCCGAGCCCGTCGTAGCCCGTCGCGCCCGAGTTGACTATGCCGCAGAGAGCCGCGCTCCATTCGCCCTCGTCGTTCTCGTAGGTGTAGAACAGCCCGCCGCCCGAGTTTCCGCTGTTTATCGCCGCGTCCATCTGGATAAGGTCCATGCTGCCGATGTTCTCGACGCTTATCTTGCGGCTCGTCTGCGATACTATGCCGCGCGTTACCGTGCCGCCCAGCGTGCCCGTGGGGTTGCCTATCGCGACCACTTCGCAGCCCGGTTTGAGTTCGTCGACGTTGTCCATCCACGTCGCGGTCGTGAGCTTTTCGTCGCTCTCTATGCGGATGACCGCGATATCCCGTTCGTGCGAGCCGCCTATGAATTCCGCGGCGTACGCTTCGGTGCTTTCCGCTCCGTCGTCGGCTATCGTGAGCACTTTGACGTACATCGAGTAGCAGTCTTCCACGACGTGCTGGTTGGTGACTATATAATATCCGTCGTCGCCGTCCGAGCCTATTATCACGCCCGCGCCCGCGCTCGTCATGAGCACGGTGTTGCCGTAGTCGTCCGTTCCGTAACCGTCGCCGTATACTTCCACGACCATGGGACGTATCGAAGCTATCATATCCGTATACGTCGAGTACGCGGGCAGTACCGTCGAGCTCGTTCCGACATCGTACGAGTCGCTTCCGCAGGCGGTGAACGCCATACATGCGGCGGCTGTCATTATGAGCGCCGCTATCGCCGCGACGAACGCTTTCTTTTTGGTTTTCATCGTTGTCCCTCCCTTTGGGGTGCGAGCGGGAGATATTTTCTCCCGTCTTTCGCGTATATTATAGCCATTACAGCATTAAAAGCGCATTAAGCGCGAGATTAGAAGAAGATTAGAAAACGCGTTTTGCGAAAAAATTTTCGCGGATGGCGTGAAACCGCTTGACCGCGCGCCCGCAAAGAGCTATCATAATGCACGAACGACATTTTACGGAGCATTGTATGAAAGACGAAAGAAAGCAGGTGATAGTCCGCATGAAGCCTGAGCTGCTGGAAAAGCTCTCCGCGCTCGCGGACAGGGAATACCGCTCGGTGAACGGCGAGATAGAGTATCTCGTGTCGCAGGCGGTGCGCACGGACGGCGGCAGCGGTGCGTATCCGTCCGAGTTTTTCGACGGCGCTTCGGCGTTCATCTGGGACGGGGAAGAGCGCGAGCTCCTGCCCATGCGCAGCACCGATCCCGTGCGCCTGACCGATCTCAAACGCTACGAGGATGAAAAAGCCGTCGTGGTGAAGAACACGCTGGCGTTCCTTAACGGTCTCCCCGCGCAGAACGTGCTGCTTTACGGTGACCGCGGCACGGGAAAATCGAGCACGGTGCATGCGGTGCTCAACGAATACGCTCCCCGCGGGCTGCGCCTCATCGAGGTAAAGAAGAAGGATATAATCACGCTGCCTCGGCTGATGAACGCGATCTCGGACGGCGGCGACAAGAAGTTCATCATATTCATAGACGACCTTACTTTCGTGGAGGGGCAGGACAATTACGGCGAGCTCAAAGCAGTGCTCGAAGGCAGCGCCCTTCACCTCGGCAATCTGCTCATATACGCCACCACCAACCGCCGCCACCTCATAAAGGAGACCGCCGAGGACAGAAAGAACGATATGCACGAGTCCGACCTGCGCCAGGAGCAGATGAGCCTCTCCGATCGTTTCGGCATAGTGGTGACGTACCTCGATCCCGATAAGCGCGAGTTCATCGACATATTGCGCTCCATCCTCTCCGACCGCGGCATAACGCTGCCGGAGGACGAACTGGAGCTGCGTGCCGAGCGTTTCTGCCTGGAAAAGGGCGGGCGTTCTCCCCGCGGCGCCCGTCAGCTCGCGGATATCATAGAGTGCGAAACGCGCGATCCCGCCGCTTTGTCGTGACGGTACCGCGGTCGGCTTTGACTGCGCGGAACGGAAATAATATCGTATTGCATGCCTAAGCCTTCCCGAAGCACGGGAAGGCTTTAGCGTTTACAGGAACATTGCCATGTATAAGGGCAGCGTCAGTTTATTGCCGTTCATGCCGACATTTCCGTTTATGAGTTTATATCCTACGGACGGGGATCGCGTTTTCAGAAATTCGTTGAGCGAAACGCTCGAGCCGTTTCCCGCTTTTACCTCGACGGGCAGTATCTCGGCATTTTTTGTCAGAAGGAATTCTATCTCCTGCGTGCCGCTGTCGCTGCGGTAATAATAGAGGGGCAGACCTTTTTTTATCAGCATGTCCGCAATGAGATTTTCGTAGATCCCGCCTTTTGCGGGACCTTTAAGCGAGTCCGTCAGTATGGCTTGTTTCATATCGAAACCGTACATCGCGACGAGGAGCCCGATATCGTTTAAGTATATCTTGAATTGGTCGGGTTTTTCGTAAGCGGGGAGAGGGAATTCGGGAAGGGAAACGTTATGGCAGAAGCGCACGAGGTTGGCGTCGCGCAGCCATTCGAGGCTGTTTTCGTATTTGCGCGCTCTGCCTCCGCTTTCCACAACGGAGAATTTGAATTTTTTGTTTTCCGCGGCAAGCTGTTTGGGGACGGACAGATAACAGTTTTCGCTTTCGGTTTTTCGGACATCGCAGCGTATTTAGCTATGTCTTCGAGATATGCGTCGAGGATCTTCGTCTGTTCTTCATGCACTGTTCCGAAGTGCTTTGCCCCGACATATCCGTTCACTACCGCGGGCATCCCGCCGACCGCCATATATTCGCGCAGATATCCCATCATGCGCTCGTTTATCTCGGGCGGGACTTTTTCGCGTGAGTCGAAAAACGTGCGGACGTAGGATATCGCCTCGTCGCCCACGCCGACAGCCCATAAAAACTCTTCGAAGTCCAGCGAATGCAGCTCTGTCTGTTTTTCGTATCCCACCGGGAAAGACGCCACTTCTTTGTAGTTTATCCCGAGCAGCGAACCCGAGGCTATCACGTCGTATCTGTCGTCCTCCGCGAGAAATTTGAGCGCCGTGCGCGCATTGGGACATTCCTGTATCTCGTCGAGGAATATCAGCGTGTCTTTTTCTTTGAAATGGATATCGCCGAAGAACACGGACAACCGCTTATATATCTCGGCGGCGGAAAGCGAGCCTTCGAAAACGTTTTTCAACCGAGGCTCTTCGAAGAAGTTGATATAGATATAGCTGCCGTAATTTTCCCGACCGAAAAGGTCGATTATGAATGTCTTGCCCGTTTGCCTCGCGCCTTTTACGAGCAGGCATTCGCGCTTTTTGTTTTTGCGCCAATCGGTCAGCGTTTTGTAGAATTTGCGTCTGAGCATGATATTCTCCCATGGATCATACGAACATTATAACGCGTTGAATTTGTTTTGTCAATACCCGTGCCGCTTTTTTGACTGCCGAAAAACGCAATTTATGCCATTTTTTTGACTGCCGAAAATGCGGTTTATGCCACTTTTCGGACTTCCGAAGGGGAGAGGGGCATATTCCGAGACAAAAAACATGCCCGAAAAAGCATGCGTTTTATCGGGCGGATATCGGGTCGCAAAGTATCCGGCTAAAATTTGCTTCGTTTTTTTCGGGCAAAGTAACTACGGCAAGCGTGACACGCAAGGGAAACAGCCGAAAAGCGCGATCGTTTGCAGCGCACTACCCAAGGTCGGCATCGGGTAGCGGCGTTGTCCCTTTTTCGGCCTAAGTTCCTTGGGGAGAGAGGGGTGCGGGGAGAGAGGGAGCTTCCTTACAAGGAAGCTCCCTCTCTCTCCGCAAACTCACAGCCCATACAAACTCATGATCTCCGCAAGACTTCGTCCAGGCGGACGAAATCGTCGGGGGAGAGGCGTTCGCCGCGGACGGCGGGGTCGAGCCCGAGGGCGGCGAGGGCGTTCGTCACGTCGGCTTTGGGATAACCGGAGGACGAGAGACAGTTGACGAGCGTTTTGCGGCGCATTGAGAACGCGGCGCGCACGAGCTTTTTCACGCTCTCGCTCACGGGCGGGCGGTCCTTGCGGATATGTACGACGGCGCTGTCGACGTTGGGAGGCGGGTCGAACATGTGCCTGCCCACGCGGCGGGTGATACGCACGCTGCCCGAAAGCTGCGCGGCGACGGAGAGCGCTCCGTAGTCCTTGCCGCCGGGCGGCGCGATCATGCGTTCGGCGACTTCCTGCTGCACCATCACGGTGACGGAAAAGCAGTTCGGATCGTCCAGAAAGCGGAACAGCACGGGCGTGGTTATGTAGTAGGGCAGGTTGGCTACGGCTTTGTACGAGACTTCGGGAGGGAGATCGCACTTCATGAAGTCGCCGAACGTAACGGTGACGTTCGGGTGCGCCTGCTCGAGCGGCAGGAGATATTCTTTGAGCCGCTCGTCTATCTCGTAAGCGCAGACGCGCGCCCCCGTGAGCGCGAGACGAAGGGTGAGCGCGCCCATGCCCGCGCCCACTTCCACGGCGGTATCGCCCGCCGACAGCTCCGCGTCCGCCGCGATAGCCGATAAAAGATTGCCGTCGGACAGGAAATTCTGCCCGAGCGAATGCGAATGTCTGAATGCCATATATGAAGTATACCATATATTTCCGCCGAGGTCAATATGCGGAAACGCCGTGTAATGTGAAAACAATATAATGATTAGTGACAATAGTGTGACGGAGAAATGAAAACTTGCCCATAATGATACCGAAACGTTATCGGACGCGGTTTTCGGGTTGACAGCCCGACCCGTATTTATGTATAATTAATCGGATAAGGCGAGCGGATATTTTCCGTGAGGAAAGACCCGCCCGTCCGAACGCGGCTGCCCGGAGATGGTGGAAAGGGGGACGGCGCGCCGCATGAAGGATAATGCAGAATACCGATAAAAGAACAAATGTTTCCAAGGTTATGAGCGAGATCAAAGGGTTGAGCAAGAGAAAGGGGGTCTTACGCGCGATAGCGGAGTGGCAGAAGACTATCTGGTATCCCGTAACGTTTGCTCTGCTCGGCGTCGTCGCCGCGACTTTCGGCTGGCACGTATACGTGCCGGTATTATACATATTGGCTGCGAGCGTGGTATTTGCCGCGCTTTTCTGCGATGACGTGAAAGTCATGCTCGTCCCCGTCATGCTGATATATTACTCGATAGGCTCGGACGTGATGATGACGACGAACGTCTCCCGCAACGATATGCTGGGCGCGTTCGAACTGCCGGGGCTCATCAATATGCTCGTAGCCGGCGGCATCGTACTGACGGCGGTGGTATCCCGCCTGATCTCGTCGGGCACGGTGCGCGTCATCGCGCATAAACGCGGGATACTCACGGCGGGCATGCTGTGCATGGCGACTGCGCTCCTTCTCAACGGCGTGGGCTCGCCGTCGTGGGAGATAGCCGATCTCGGTCTGGGCGCGCTCATGGCGGCGGGGCTGATGGCGATGTACTTCATAGTGCTCGCGGTCGGCAGCCGCTCCGAAGGCGTTACGGCTTATGTGTGCAAACTGTGCTTCGTGTGCGGCATGATGATATGCGCGGAATCGTGGCTGCTCATCGCGCGCACGGCGGCGGACGGCACGCTCTTCAAAATGGAGAACGGCAACTTCACGGGCGGTATCAACCGCTATGTGCTGGCGTTCGGCTGGGGAGAGGCGAACATCGTGGCGGGCACGCTCGTCGCGCTCATCCCTCCCGTCATGTATTTTGCGTATATCGGGCGCTTCGGGATATTCCCGTATATCGCGGCGCTCGTGATGTACTTTACCGTGCTCATCCTCAACGCGCGCACGTCCATACTCATGGGGATCATCGTGCTCGTCGCCTGCATGGCGCTTGCGTGCTTCGGCAAGAGGCGGGACACCGCGCGCATGATGACTCTCGTATCCCTCGCGCTCGCTGCGTTCGGGACGGTGATAGCCTTCTCGGTGATAGGCTTCGAGCGCGTGCCTGGATTCTTATCCAACATGTTCAGGGTGGAGCAGGGCGACAACCAGCGTTTCGAGCGCTGGGCTGACGGCATGCGCGACTTCACCCGCGCACCCGTGTTCGGCGTGGGATTCGCCGACGGCGCGGGAGCGGGCGCGACGGACGTCAACATTTACAGCAACATGTACCACAACATCGGCGTCGAGCTGTTCGGCGCGATGGGTATCGCGGGAGTCATCGCCTTTATCGTGCATATCAAAGGCGTGGTCGAGCTGCTCGTGCGTAAATTCTCCGCGGCGCGGCTGGTACTGCTCCTCTGCCCGGTGAGCGTGATCATGACGAGCACGCTGGACAACTTCTTCTTCTACTTTAACGTGCAGCTCATATACTCGGCGCTGCTTGCCGCGGCGGAACTGGATCTCGAAGAAAAACGCGCCAAGGCGCTCGCGGCGTGCAGGAAGCCCAAGGCGGGCAGGAAGCCGCGCGTGGCGTTCACCTTCGTTGAGGCGGGCATGGGACACATCATGCCCGAGAAAGCCGTCGCCGAAGCCTTTGGAAAGAAGTACGGCGATAAGGCGGAAGTCATACTCTCGCATTTCTATTCGGAAACGGGCGATAAGGACATGCTGCGTTTCGAAAAGGGTTTCGTGGATACCGTGATGTCGCAGAGCCGCAGCCGCGTGTTCGGCAAACTGTGCATACTCGGCAACGTGCTCGCGGGCGACGCGCTCGCGCAGCGTTTCGTGATGCGTATGCGCGTGCCTGACAGCAAAGCGGACAGAAGAGCGCTCGTGCACCTCGCGGAGCTGGACGCGGACTACGTGTTCACCACCCACTGGGCGACGGCGACTTACGCAGCCCGTCTGCCCGACGGTCTGCGCCCGTACACCATGATGCTCTGCCCCGATCCTTACTCCAACGGCATGTTCAACGTGGACGTGAGCGACTTCCTCATGACGACGGAAGCGGGCGCGAAGCGCACGGGCAGACGCCGCATGTACGCGGGCGGCAACGTATCCGTCGTGCCTTACCCGATAAGGAACGAGGCGTATTCGCTCCTCGGCAGGAAAGCGGAGCTGCGAAAAGCGGCGGGAATAGGGGAGGACGAGTTCGTGGCTATCCTCGCGGACGGCGGCTACGGTATGGCAAAGCTGGAAGAGACCGTGAAAGAGCTGCTCGCGCTGGACGCGGATATGCGTATCATCGCGGTATGCGGCAAGAACGAAGAGGGCGCCGAACGCCTGCGCGCGCTGCGCCCGAGCGGCAAGACCCGCCTCGACGTATACGGCTTTGCCGAAAACATGCTGGAGCTCATGGCGATGTCGGACATCTTTGTGGGCAAGAGCGGCGCCAACTCCATGGCGGAACCCACCTTCTTCGGCATGCCCATCATCATAACCAAGTGCATAACGCCCATCGAGACCGATACGCGCAAGTATTACGTGCGCACCGTGGGCAACGCGATGTATATACCTTCGCCGCGTAAAGCCGCATTAAGGCTCGCGCACCTCGCCGCCCACCGCGACGAGCTGGAGCCGTATGCGGAGAATGCCCGCACCCGTGCCGTGAAGTACAGCGCCGAAGCGGTGGCGGACTTCATCTACGAGCGCATAAGCTACGCCGAACGCCCCGAAGGCAAGTATACCGTAGTGAACTATAACGGGTGACCCCCGTCCCGACAGATATCCCGACCTTTATATTCCGAAAAATTTTTAAGGGAATTTCAAACTGAAATTCCCTTAAAATATTTTTCGTTATTCCACATCTTACGCACCGCTATCGCTCGCTTCGCGTACGCTTCGGTCAGCCGCGGTGCTAACCGCCAAAAAGACGGCGATATTTTCGTCTGCACGAAGCGCGGCGTCAGTAAAATAGTGAAAGCATTTTTGCTTTCACTATTTTACGGTCAAGCGCCGCGAGAATGTTAAAGCCGTCCTATGAAATCCATATAGCCGAAGCGCCGTAAGAGCTCGACGGAGCCGTCGGCGCGGCGGAAGGCGATGTCGGGCAGCGGGGTGCCGTTGAAGGTGTTGGTCTTGACCATGGTGTACAGAGCCATGTCGCCGAATGCTATGCGGTCGCCGGGGCGGGGAGTGCGGTCGAAGGACCAGTCGCCGACGACGTCGCCCGCAAGGCAGGTCGCTCCCGCAAGGCGGCAGTTTACGCCGCGCTCGTCCGGCTCGCCCGCGTCCGAGACTTTGGCATAGCCTTCGCCCGCGTAGCCGCATAAGTCGTCAGCCGCGTCTGCGGGGGCGGGGGAGAACAGTCCGCAAACGGGCGGGCGGTAGGGCATTTCCAGCACGTCGGGCATGTGGCATGCGGCGGAAGCGTCGAGCACCGCTATGTCCGTGCCGTTATGCACGACGTCGAGTACGCTCGCGACGAGCGTTCCCGCATTCAGCACTACCGCTTCGCCGGGCTCGAGATACACCTCACAGCCGTACTCTTCGCGCACGCGCTTTACGCAGCGCACGAGACGGTCGATATCGTACCCTTCGCGCGTGATGTGGTGCCCGCCGCCGAAGTTGACCCACTTCATGCCTTTGAGGTATTTACCGAATTTATCTATGAATGCGTTCAGCGTCGTTTCCAGCGCGTCCGAGTCCTGCTCGCACAGCGTGTGGAAGTGCAGCCCGTCGATGAGCGGCAGCAGGCTCTCGTCGAACTCCGCTATCGTCGTTCCTAAGCGGGAGAAGGGCGCGCAGGGGTCGTAGATCGCATGTCCGCTCTGCGTGGAGCATTCGGGATTGACGCGCAGCCCCACGCTCTTTCCCTTTTCTTTCGCCGCCGCGGCGTACAGCCTGAGCTGTCTCGGGGAATTGAATACGACGTGGTCGGCATACTTCAATACTTCGTCGAACTCTTCCGCTTTGTATGCGGGGCTGAACACATGCGTTTCCTTGCCGAACTTTTCCTTGCCCAGCCGCGCTTCGTACAGCCCGCTCGCAGCCGTGCCGTCGAGGTACTCCGCGATCACGGGATACGTCGCCCATGCCGAGTACGCTTTCTGCGCGAGAAGTATCTTGCAGCCCGCCGCCTTTTTGACCTCCGCCAGCGTTTCGCAGTTCTTTCTCAGCCGCTTTTCGTCGATGATGAACACCGGTGTTTTCATTTTCCGCTCTCCTTATTTTTTATTTCCGGAAGTTTCCGCAGGAGGAGCCCCTTCCGGGAAAACTTAAACGTTCTTTACCATATTGTAATAAACGTGCGCGTTAAAGTCAATCGTAAACGGCAGTTCCCGGATATACGCCCGCCCGCGAAAAACCGTATTGTATTCAACGGAGCAAAAATGAAATATTTTAGAAAATAATTACTATTATATTAGTAATAAAATTAAAAAAAATTGCTAAAAGCCTTGCATTGGTTGCATTTGCGTGATATAATATCTCTAAGGAGAAGAAGTACCATGTCCATTGTCAGCAGAGAAAATATATTGGATCTTTTATATTCATACAATCCGTGGTGGAGAACGGGAGTTATCCCGAAAGATCTTATCAGACCGATGCGCCGCTTTGCATACTTCGAGGCGTTTTCATGCATGATGCGTGAGGACGTCCGTCGGTCTGTCGTTTTATGCGGGGCAAGGCGCACGGGAAAAACTACCGTCATGTATCAGGCGATAGCCGAACTTTTACGGAGAGGCGTTTCGCCAAAGGATATCGTTTTTGTCTCTTTCGATCATCCGCTTTTGAAATTATGCTCGGTCGACGTCGTTATGGATATTTTCCGCACGAATATTTCCGCAGGCGACGCCGTATATTGTTTTTTCGACGAGATACAATATGCCGCCGATTGGAACAAGTGGCTGAAGATACTGTACGATACCGACCCGAGGATAAAGATCATGGCGACGGGTTCGGCAAGCCCGATCCTTACGGATAAGACGAGCGAGAGCGGTCTGGGCAGGTGGAAGATAGTCCATGTACCGACGCTGTCTTTTTACGAGTACTGTACGTTGCTGAGCATCGATGTACCGCAATTGCCGCGCGATGTAAAACCCACGCAGATGTATCTGCGCGACGAACGGGAACAGCAGGATATCATGCGAAAGCTCTCCGTGCTGCAGGTGCCGTTTATCCGTTATCTGCAGGTAGGCGGGTTTCCGGAGCTCGCTTTGAGTAAGGACGACCCGTACGCGCAGCGCATCTTGCGTGAAGACATCGTCGATAAAGCCTTGAAACGCGACATCCCCGCTGTTTACGGCATTCGCAATATTGCGGATATCGAACGGATCTTTTTGTATCTTTGCTACAATTCTTCCAATATCATCAATTTGCAGGCTATGGGCAAGGAAATGGACGGAGTCAGCCGCACGACCATAGAAAAATATATCGGCTATCTGGAAAGCGCAAATCTCATTTACGTCAGCCCGCTCGTTACTCCGGACGCAAGAAAAGTACTGAAGAGTCAGAACAAGATATATATCGCCGATGCCGCCATGCGTAATGCCGTTCTGATGAAAGACGATATAACGAACGATCCCGAAGAATTGGGACTTATCGCCGAGACTGCGGTCTACAAGCATATAAAATCGTTTTACTATGCTTATGCGCCTACGGTCGGCTATTATCGGGGAAGCGGCAAAGGAAAGGAGATAGATATCGTTGTAAGATCCGAGCGCTTCAGCCCCATCATGATCGAGGTCAAATATCGCGAACAGGCAAAGATCGCGGAAGACGACGCCATTGTGACGGAAGCGCATGCGGCGCATCCCAATCTTGTCATTACGAAACGTCCGGACGATTTCGGGTCATGTTCCTACGGAGAAAAGAGGATATACCGTATCCCCGCACCGGCGTTTTTGTATATGCTCGGGTATGTGGAGCATATGCGATGGGAGGATCCGGATCATGCGAGCAGTCCCGAATTTTCGTAAGCGGGATATGCCCGATCATCGATATAAAAGCATATCGCCCTTGTTGCGGTATGCTTTTTGCTTAGGTTGCTTCTTTGAAAAGGATCCGCCTATGCGCCCTTTCGCGGAAGATGTGTAAGAAAGCCCCCTCTTCGGATAAAGAGGAGGCTTCCCCTTAAAAACTCATTCCACAAGAACGGGGTCTTTTACCACGCGCCAGGGGAGGCCGTAGGCGTTGAGATCGTCCATGAACGGATCGGGGTCGAACTGCTCGGGAGTGAATACGCCGGGGCCGCGCCACTTCTTTGTGAGCAGCATCGCCGCGCCTATCATCGCGGGCACGCCCGTGGTGTAGGATATCGCCTGCGACTTGACTTCGCGGTAGCACTCCTCGTGGTCGCATATATTGTAGATGTAGGCGGAGGCGGGCTTGCCGTCCTTGACTCCCGTGAATATGCAGCCGATGTTCGTCTTGCCCTTGGTGCGGGGACCGAGGGAAGCGGGGTCGGGGAGCAGGGCTTTGAGGAACTGTATGGGCACTATCTCCCGCCCCTCGTAATCCACGGGGGTGGTGGAGAGCATGCCGACGTTCTCCAGGCACTTCATGTGCGTGAGATAGCTCTGCCCGAAGGTCATGAAGAAGCGTATGCGCTTTACTTCGGGGAAGTTTTTGGCGAGGGATTCTATCTCCTCGTGGTGCAGCAGGTACATGTCCTTGCGCCCCACGCCGTCGAAATCGTATTCGCGCTTTATGCTCATCGCGGGGACTTCCACCCACTTGCCGTTCTCGATATACGAGCCGGGCGCGGAGACCTCGCGCAGATTGATCTCGGGATTGAAGTTGGTCGCGAACGGATAGCCGTGATCGCCGCCGTTGCAGTCGAGGATGTCTATCGTGTCGATGCGGTCGAACAGATGTTTTTTCGCGTAGGCGCAGAACACCTGCGTAACGCCGGGGTCGAAGCCCGAGCCGAGGAGCGCCGTCAGTCCCGCTTTGCGGTATCTCTCGTCGTACGCCCACTGCCAGGAATAATCGAAGTAAGCGGAGAACCCTTCGCGGCGGCAGCGTTCGTCGTATACTTTGCGCCACTCGGGGTCGTCGGTGTTCTCGGGCTCGTAGTTGGCGGTGTCGAGATAATCCACGCCGCATTCCAGGCACGCGTCCATTATCGCGAGGTCCTGATAGGGCAGCGCGATGTTCATCACGAGATCGGGCTTGTACGCGCGGATGAGCGAAACGAGCGCTTTGCGGTCGTCCGCGTCCACTTCCGCCGTCGTGACGACGGTAGCCGTCTTTCCTTTAAGGTCCTCAGCCAGTGCGTCGCACTTTGCTTTGGTGCGGCTGGCTATCATCAGCTCGGTAAATATATCGCTGCGCATGCAGCACTTGCGTATCGCGACGTTCGCGACGCCGCCGCAACCTATAACGAGTACTCTTGCCATGATGTTATCCTCCTTACGCCCCTTTTGTGCCGAGAGCGATGAGCATTTCTCTTACCGTTTTGCACGCTACCGCGGTGGACGAGCCGCTCGCGTCGTAATGCGGACTGAGTTCGTTCACATCGCAGGCGACGATGTCCGCGCCCGTGCATACTTCCGTGACCGCGCGGCGCAGTTCGTCGAAAGTCACGCCGCCCGGTTCGGGCGTGCCCGTTCCCGGGAATACCGAAGGGTCGAGCACGTCGAGATCCACCGTAAAGTATACGGGCAGACCTTTGAGCTCGGTGAGCAGCGCGGGCAGACCTTTGAGGTCGAACGGGTGAGTGCGCACATGCTTTTCTCCCCATTCGAATTCGCCGCGGTCGCCCGAGCGTATGCCGAACTGGTGTATGCGCCCGTCGCCGACAAGCTCGTGGCAGCGCCGCAACACGCAGGCGTGCGAGAGCTTTACGCCGAGGTAGTCGTCGCGCAGATCGGCGTGCGCGTCGAAGTGTATGATGTGCAGCTTGGGGAACATCTCCGCCGCCGCGCGCACCGCGCCGAGCGTGACGAGGTGTTCGCCGCCCAGCATGAACGGGCGTTTGCCGTCGCCGAGCACCGACAGGGTCTTTTCGTATATGCCGCCGAGCGCCGCTTCCGCGCTGCCGGGGGCAAGCTCGAGATCGCCGATATCGCATACGCGCATGTCCGTAAGGTCGGCGCGCAGGTAAGGGCTGTACGTCTCCAGCCCGAAGGACTCGCGGCGGATGTATTCGGGACCGAACCGCGTGCCGGGGCGAAAGGACGTAGTGCCGTCGAACGGCGCTCCGAAGAGCACGGTGTCCGCTTTTTCGTAAGACGTATCGCACGCCATGTAGGCGTTAATCTGCATGTTCGACATCGCTTAAAAGCTCCTCCACGTAAGCGGGGATATAGAACGCGCCCTTGTGCAGCGTCGTCGTGTAGTAACGGCACTTTATGCCGCGGGCGTTCCAGCGTTTTTCGTCAAGGTTTTTAAGGGGATGGTATTTTTTGGATGCGAACCCGAACAGCCAGTGACCGGACGGATATGTTGGTATGTGAGCCTGATATACGCGGCTGACGGGGAAGGATTCCACTATGCGCTTGTGCGCGCGCTGGCAGGCGAGAGCGTCTTCGGGATAGAAGGGGCTCTCGTGCTGATTGACCATGATGCCGTCGTCGCGCAGAGCTTTGTAGCAGTTGCCGTAGAACTCGCGGGTGAACAGCCCTTCGCCGGGACCGAACGGATCGGTGGAGTCCACGATGATGAGGTCGTACGCGTCCGATTTGGTGCGGATGAATTTCAGCCCGTCCTCGAAATGCACATGCACGCGCGGGTCGTCCAGCCCGCAGGCGGTGAAGGGCAGGTATTTGCGGCAGACCTTGGTCACTTCTTCGTCGATATCCACGAGGTCGATGTGCTCTATCTCCCCGTAGCGTATGAGCTCGCGGCACGCTCCGCCGTCGCCGCCGCCTATGACGAGCACGTCGCGCACGTGCGGGTGTACCGCCATGGGAACGTGGGTTATCATCTCGTGATAGATGAACTCGTCCTTTTCGGTGAGCATCATGTATCCGTCGAGGACGAGGAAGCGCCCGAACTCGGGCGAATCGAACACGTCGATGCGCTGGAACTCGCTCTCTCTGCTGCAAAGCTGCTTGTCCACGCGTATGGAGAGCTTGACGTTTTTGGTGTGTTGTTCGGAAAACCACAGATCCATATCGTTATCCTTCGGGCGGAGCCCGTCCCGTTATTTTATAACGTTGAGCCGCGTGATGTCGGGATCCTCGGGACCCGTCATCTGGCAGCCTTTTTCCTTGGCGTAGCGTATGTATTCGAGCACGCGCGGCGTTATTCGTTCGCCGGGCGCGAGCACGGGTATGCCCGGGGGGTAGCACATCACGAACTCCGCGCACACCGTGCCCGAAGTCTCTTCGATGGGAAGGGATACGGAGTCCGCGTAGAACGCCTCCTGAGGCGAGAGCGCGACGTCCGGCTCGATGTATTCCTGCTTCATGAGCTTGGCGGAGCTGCCCCGCCCGAAGCGGCGGCGCACTTCCGCGAGCGCTCCGATGAGCCGCTCGAGGTCGCGCACGCGGTCTCCGATGGAAAGGTACGCGAGGATGTTGCCGAGGTCGCCGAACTCTATCTGTATATCATATTCGTCGCGCAGCAGCGAGTATACCTCGATGCCCGCGAGCCCCACTTTGAGAGTGTTGACGGCGAGCTTGGTCACGTCGAAATCGAAAACGCTGTCGCCGTTTATGAGCTCGCGCCCGTATGCGTAATAGTCGCCTATGTCGTTTATCTCGCCGCGGGCATAGTCCGCCATGTCCACTACCTTGGCGAACGCCTCTCTGCCGCGCAGCGCGAGGTTGCGGCGGGATATGTCCAGCGACGAGAGCAGCAGGTAAGAGGCGCTCGTCGTCTGCGTCAGGTTGATGACCTGCCGAACGTAGCCCGCTTCCACACGGCTGCCCACGAGCAGCAGCGAGCTCTGCGTAAGACTGCCGCCCGACTTGTGCATGGAGACCGCCGCCATGTCCGCGTCCGCCGCCATAGCCGAAACGGGCAGACCCGCGCCGAAGTAGAAGTGCGTGCCGTGCGCCTCGTCGGCAAGGCAGAGCATGCCCGCTTTGTGCGCCGTGTCGGCTATCGCCTTTATGTCCGAGCATATGCCGTAATAGGTGGGGTTGTTGACGAGCACGGCTTTGGCGTTCGGGTGGGCTTTTATCGCGGCTTCCACCGCACCGCGGCTCATGCCGAGGGATATGCCGAGGTCGTCGTCGCAGTCGGGGTCGACGTACACGGGCAGCGCGCCGCAAAGTACGAGCGCGCCCATGACCGAGCGGTGCACGTTGCGGGGGAGTATTATCTCGTCGCCGCGACCGACGACGGAGAGTATCATGCTCTGCACCGCGCTCGTCGTGCCGCCCACCATGAGGAAGGCGTGCGCCGCGCCGAAAGCCTCGGCGGCGAGCGTCTCGGCGTCGCGTATAACGCTCACCGGGTGGCAGAGATTGTCGAGACACTTCATGGAATTGACGTCGAGGTTCATGCACTTCTCGCCGAGAAGCGCGGTCAGTTCGGGATTGCCTCTGCCGCGCTTATGTCCGGGCACGTCGAAAGGGACGAGGCGCATGCGGTGCATCTCCTGCAAAGCCTCGTATATCGGCGCGTTCTTTTGCGAAAGTTCTTTTTTCTCCTCTGCCATTTCAGTATACGTTCTTGCCGCTGAAGATCTCTATCATCTCGCGGCGGAGGTTATCCATTATCTCCAGCCTGACGGTGGGCGGAAGCTCGTAAACGTCCGTCTTGAACAGGTAGTTCTGCAGATCGATATCCTTTACCATCATACGCGTGTGGAAGATGTTGGCGCTGTATACGTTGATGTCCACGGCGTCGTATTTGAGGAGCGTCGCCGGGGCGATGTAATCCTGGATGGAAGCGACCTTGTGATCCATGAAGCACTTCCTGCCGCCGAGATCGCGCGTGAAACCGCGCACGCGGTAATCCATCGTGATTATGTCCGAATCGAAGGAGCCGATGAGATAGTCGAGGGTGGACAGCGGCGTTATCTCCCCGCATGTCGCCACGTCTATATCCACGCGGAAGGTGGCGAGGCAGGTCTCGGGGTGATACTCGGGGTAGGTGTGCACGGTGACGTGGCTCTTGTCGAGGTGGGCGAGCTGCGTCTCGCCGGCGGGTACCATGGAGCCCTCGGCGATGAGTATGGTGACGGACGCCCCCTGCGGGTCGTAGTCCTGTTTCGCTATGTTGAGCACGCGCGCGCCTATCATGTCCGTCAGCGTCGTGAGGATGTTGGTCAGACGTTCGGAGTTATACTGCTCGTCGATATACGCGATATAATCGCGCTGCTCGCGGGCGGTCTTGGCGTAGCACACGTCGTAGATGTTGAAGCTGAGCGCTTTCGTCAGGTTGTTGAAGCCGTAGAGTTTGAGTTTATCCAAATCCCTTGTCCTCCCTCATACCGAAAAGGCGTACGCCGTTGGCGGCGCACACCTCGTGAAATCTTTCCAAACCGAATATAAGCGCATGGGCTATTCGGAGTTCTCCGGAGTCTATATAGCAAATACTTACTTTTACTACTCTTATCGGATCGTTTCACGCGCGGGCGGGCGCGTTCCGGCGTCCCCTTACCGGGCGTGCGCAAAAGCGTGCGCCGTGGGTACGGGTATGATAAGTTTTATCGGCAGTGGACCCGGCTGTCCGTATGGCCTTAGCCCCGAAAGGCGGTCCGTAGTTATTTGCATGTATATCGGTCCGGTAACTCGTCGAACTCATATCACATGTTATTATCATTGTAACCCGCGCGGGGAGGTTTGTCAAGGGTTTTGACGGAAATATTTTTCGTTTTGCCCGTGCGGGCGTTGACAAGCTCCCCGCCGTATGGTAATATTTAACATAAGGAGACACAAATGACGGAAAAAATTTTGCAATTGATGTCCGAAACGACTACGACGACGGAGAATTCCGACACCTGGACGTGGGATAAGTTCTGGTCCACGGTGCTCGAATGGCTGACGACTCACGGTCTGCAGCTGCTCATCGGGCTCGTCGTGCTGTTCGTCGCGTTCTGGATCATCAACATCATCGCGCGGGTAGTGCGCAAGTCTATGATAAAGCACGACCGCGACAAGACGATAACGAGCGTGGTCTATCAGATCATCAAAAAAGGTCTGAAAGTCGTGCTCGTCGTCATATTCCTCGGTTATGTCGGCATCGACACCGCGGGTATCGGCGCGATCATCGGCGCGATAGGCGTAGCCATCGGTCTTGCCGCGCAGGGCGCGCTGTCCAACTTCGCGGGCGGCATGATAATACTCATCATGCGTCCCATCAAGGTGGGCGACTACGTGGAAACGGACGGCGAAGAGGGTACGGTGGAGGACATACACATGTTCTATACCTACATAGTCACGCCGAGCAACCAGACGGTCATGATACCAAACGGCGAGATCACGAGCGGAGCGATAGTCAATTATTCGACCAAGCCCACCCGCCGTCTCGACCTCAAATTCACGATATCGTATAACGAGGACTTCGAGTTCGCCGAGAACGTCATTCTCGACATACTCTACAAACACCCCAAAGTGCTGGACGACCCCGAGCCCATGGTGCGTATCGACGAGCACGGCGACAGCGCTATCGTGCTGCTCTGCCGCGTGTGGACGAAAACGGAGGACTATTGGGACGTGCGTTACGACCTTCTCGAAGAGGTCAAACGCCGCTTCGACGAAGAGGAGATCGAGATACCCTATCCTCAGATGGACGTGCATACTCCCGAGCCCGCCGCCCGCCGCACCCGTCCCAAGCTCGACACTCGCAAGCGCCGTATAAAGAAGATCCCCGCGGACGTCGTCGCCGAGCCGGAGGAAAAGCCCCGCCGCCTCTTCGGCAGGAAGAAAAAGGACGAGCCCGCCGCCGTATCCGCTGCCGCCTCTCCCGAGGAGCAGGCGGAAGATACGGGTGAAGAAAAACCGAAAGAATGATACGGTATCATGTATCATTGCCGCCGCCGCGCTTATAAGCGCGGCGGTATTCGTATTTCCCGGCGCCGTGTGATGAACGAACGTTTGCTTGTAAAACCTCGGAACGCATTCCGTTCTTTTGCCGATTTTTGCAAAACATAGGAATGAATTCCGTTCTTTTGTTGTTTTTTACAAAACCTCGGAATGGATTCCTTGCTTTTGTTGACAAATGGGCGGATCTGTGATATGATATAACAAAAACGAGGAGGCACGGTATGAGCGCAGGGATCATAGAGAGAAAGGAATATCTGGATTTTCTCATGCGGCACAGGGGAAAACCGGTGATCAAAGTGGTATCCGGGATACGGCGTTCGGGCAAGAGCACGCTGTTCGAGATATATAAGAACGCACTCCGTGCCGAAGGCGTTCCCGATGGCCGTATGATATCCGTCAATTTCGAGGATATCGCATTCGAGGAACTTACCGATTATCATAAGCTGTACGAATATGTCTGTGCACGTCTTACGGAAGGGGAGACGACATACGTATTTCTCGACGAAGTGCAGAACGCGGAGCATTTCGAAAAGGCAGTGGATTCGCTTTATATAAAAGACGGCGTCGACATATATATAACGGGTTCTAACGCGTATTTCATGTCGGGAGAATTGGCAACTCTGCTTTCGGGCAGGTATGTAGAGTTGCGTATGCTGCCTCTGTCGTTTGCGGAATTCTGCTCGGTGCAGCCGGGCGGCATGACGCTCGGCGAAAAGTATGAAAGGTATATAACGCGCAGCTCCTTTCCGTATGTCGCGGCGAACCTTACGGATGACGCGGATATACGCGAGTATCTGCAGGGACTGTACAGTACCATCGTTCTTAAAGACGTGGCGCACCGCGGCGGGATATCCGATCTTTCCGTGCTGGAAAGCGTTATCCGTTTCGTCGCGGATAATATAGGTAACCGCCTGTCGCCTACGGGGATCGCGAACGCCATGACGTCTGCGGGCAGAAAGATAGACGGGAAAACGGTAGAACGGTATCTTCGCGCGCTCGAGGACAGTCTGTTTGTTTACCGCGCGAACAGATACAATATCAAGGGGAAGCAACTGCTGCGTTTGCAGGAAAAATATTATCTTGCGGATGTCGCTTTTCGGTTTTTGCTCCTCGGAGGCAGAGGTCTAGACGTGGGGCACGTGCTGGAAAACGCGGTATATCTCGAACTTGTCCGCCGCGGTTATGACGTATTCGTCGGTCAGGCAGGGCGCGCGGAAGTCGATTTCGTCGCTTTGCGCGGCGGCGGCTGCGCGTATTTCCAGGTGAGTGCGAGCGTACGCGATCCCGAAGTGCTCGAACGCGAGCTTGCGCCGCTTAAGAGCGTTACCGATTCTTACCCGAAATTTCTTCTCACGTTGGACGACGATCCGAACGGCGATTATAACGGCATAATGCGTATGAACGCTTTGCGCTTTCTCCTCGGCGATCCTCGGTGAGCGGAATATCGGCGATATCGCGTGCAGCCTGCGGCAGAGTCAAATGTTGCCGTAGGCTCCTTTTTGCATGCCGTTCGTTCCCGCGATGTTGACATACGTATCCGTTTGCTGTATACTTTTGAAAGCAGGAGAGACATCGGGGGAGAACAGACGATGGTGGATTATTTTATCGTGAATTACGCGCGGCTGGAGCACGGTTTCATTTTTCTTACGGCAAATTACTTTATCGCAGCCGGAGTACCGCTCGCGCTTACCGATCTCGGCAAAAATGTGAGCCGCAGGGCGGTGCTTGTCCTTATCCTCAAAATGCTTTGCTGTATCGCCGCGGGCGAGATCGTGGCGTCGCTATATCATTGGATAAGCGGCGGGGAACCGATGCTCGTGCCGCTCGTCGCGGATATCGTCGTGACCGCGGTCTATGCCGCTGCGTTTTCCAAACTCAAAATGCCCGTGCGTCTAATGCGTGCGGCGGAATATGTCGGCATGAGTGCGTTGACGATATGCGTAACTTCGTCCATCGGAGGCATACTCGGGCTGGGATATTCGTATCTGCAATGGGTGCTGATCTGCGTAAATCTTATCGTTATAACCAGCGGCACGATATTCGTCAAATATTTTTCCGCGGAGCAGGGGATAAAGATGCATGTGATGTTTCCCGCGATAATAGTCGGAGTGAATGTGATATGTATAGCGTTCGCCGTATTTTCCGCAATGCGGTGGTTAGCAGCGCCTTCGGCGCTCATATTGAGCCTGCTCATTCTGTTCGCCGATCTTCTGATATATGCGGCGGTAACGTATATCGTCAGGCGGCTGTGGAGCGAACCGCGCAAAGAGGCGGAGAGGCTCCAGCGGGAGTCCGAACGCGAGCTGCTGCGCATGAGCGAAACGCGTCTCGAAGAGATGCGCCGTCTGCGCCACGAACTCAAAAACCAATACGCGTATATGCGGGTACTGCTTGAAGAAAAGGAGTACGGCAAGCTGGACAAGTATTTTTCCGGGCTGTCCGATAAGATCGCGGATACCGTGGATTACACCGACTGCGGCAACTCCACGATAAACGCGATAATAGCCGCCGAACGCAGCCGCGCGGATCGCGCCGGCGCCGAGCTGGTATGCCGCATAACGGTGCCGCCCGTGCTGGGAGTGAGCGACATAGACCTTTGCAGCCTTATCATGAATCTCGTGAACAACGCTGCGGAGTATCTCGAGCGTTCGCCCGACCTGCCCGACAGGAAGATAGAGGCGGATATATCGCTCAGCGGGCATACGTTGCTCGTGAAGATATCCAACGCGCTGTCCGACCGCGACCGCGAGCATGCGCTCATGCTGGAAACGAGCAAAGCGGACAAGCGCTATCACGGTCACGGCACGCGCATAGTGCGCAGCATTGCCGAGAAGTACGGCGGAGCCGCCGTGTTCGCGGCGGAAGGCGGCAGGTTCGTCGCCGCGGTCACTCTTACCGAAATTACGTCGGGGGGGGGGTCGGAGGAATACAAAAGGGGAACGACCGATATATGAGAACTATCAGAGTAGCCGTCTGCGACGACGAAGAAAACGTGTGCGAAGTGATAAGCGGCACCGTGAAAACCGCTTTCGCGAAAAAGGATATAGCGGCGGATGTCGAAGCGTTCGTGACCGCGTCTTCGCTGCTCAGGCGCATAGAGGACGTGGTGTTCGACCTTATATTCCTGGATATCGACATGCCGGGCACGGACGGCATACAGCTGGGCGGAAAACTGCGTTCCCGTAACGACGCCACCGATATAATATACGTATCCAACCGCGAGGACCGCGTGTTCGACGCGATAAAAGTGCGCCCGTTCGGCTTCGTGCGCAAGAGCAATTTCATAAGCGACATAACCGAAGCCGTTTCCCGTTATGCCGATTCTTTCCGCGACGGCGACGATACTCTCGTCGTGCAGAGCAAGCGCGGCATGGTCAACGTGCGCGCAGACGAGGTCATTTACTTCGAAGGCGCGGGCAAGTTCCAGAACATGCACGTCGTCGGCAGGGCGAACCCCGTGCCCGTCTACCGCGCGATGGAAACGCTCGAGAGCGAGCTCGCTCCTTACGGCTTTATCCGCATACATAAGGGCATGCTCGTCAATTACCGTTTCATTTCCCGTATCCTCGCGCTCGAAGTGGAGCTGACGACGGGTACCGTTCTGCCTCTTTCCCGTCGTAAGGCGGCGGAGATAAAACAGCAATATCTTAAACTGCTTTCCCGCGCGGGCAGCGTGCTTTTGTGACGGGCAAGCGGAGGGGAAGACCTTCACGCCCCGATATCCGACGCCCGCATGACCTTATGTTCCGTTTGAAACGCCTTTTGCTCCTTTTATATTGAAATCGTCGTTCGGTCGCTTTATTATAGTAGCGACCGAATGATGGGTTTTGCACCAATATTTCAGGAGTAGATTTATGAAAAGATTTGGAAAGATCGTTTCCGTGGCGGCTCTGGTTGTCGTCGCCGTGATGTGCGTAGTATTTGCTTCCGCATGCGGCGCGCTCACCCTTCCGGAAGGTTCGTACTCCGGTACGTATACTTATACGTCCGAAGGCACGACGTACGGATATGTCGCGAAGTTCGATGTGGACGAGAACAACACCATCTGGGACGTTACGTTCGAGGCGCCCGAGAACGCGACCGCTCCCGGAGTCGGTATGCTTCCCTGGGATATCAGCAAATTCACCGAGCAATTCTCTTCGGAGTGGACCGTGGATCAGCTGATGAAGATCGTTGTCGAAGTAAAAGATAACGTGCCTACGGGAGAGATCGATTACAGCGAAACTGGTAAAACGCTCACAGTGAACGCTACGTATTCCGTGGGTAATGCGGCGGCTATACTCGCAATGCAGAATGCGGTAAATGCCGAGCTCGACGCATGACCCGAAAATATCTTGCAAGACCCGAAGCGGAGCCTGAAAACGGCTCCGCTTCCGCATTTTCCGGAATAAGGGCGCACGGCGTGAGCCGAACGGCAGCGGTACGCAAGGTAATGTTCCGCGCCGCGCAAGAAACGGACCGCTCATTCCGTTTTACGCTCCGCTTGTTCCCGCGGCGCCGTTTGTGTGCGTTCTTACGCGCCTTATAATGCCTTTGTATTGAATGCCGTCTGCCGAGGGGGTATAATGCTTTTGCGCACGGCGGGGAATGTCCGCGTGCGCGAAAAAATCCATTTACATTCCAAAAAGGAGGAAATGTGAAAGCAAGAAGCAAACTCGTCGGCATCATCGGTATAGTAGCGATCGTTTTACTTATCGCGATCATACTTGTTGTCGACATTTTGTGCGCGACGTACTCGCAGCTCATCGCTCTGTATTTCAGGGGCGATACGGGTACGACCGAGGTGGCGCAGGAAGCGCTCGCAGCGTCGGGTGATTTCACCGTCAAAGAAGAGGCGGAAGGTCTTGTCATGCTCAAAAACGACGATGACGCGCTGCCTCTCAAAAACGTGAGCAAGGTCAACCTTTTCGGTATGCTCACCGCAAAGCAGATCTTCATGGGCACGGGCTCCGCGGGTGGATTCAACTGGGATGAGGACAACTTCCTTTATCTCGACGCCGCGCTCAAAGAGAAGAACATCACCGCCAATCCCGACCTTTGGGACTTCTATGCCGGGCAGGAAGGTAACGCTTCGGGCACCGCGGGCAGCGTGACGGACATGCAGGGTTCCACCCATTCCATCATCGAGCTTCCAATGGATACGGAGGGTTACGATGAAGTGCTCGAAGACGCCAAAGCGTATTCGGACACGGCTATCGTCGTGGTAGGACGCGCGGGCGGTGAAGGCAGCGACGCCGTTATGGATATGACGCCGTACGAGGCGGCGGGCAGAGTCGGCACGACGAAGTACAACGTCGGCGGCGATCCCGGCAAGCATTATCTTGAACTCATGGATACGGAGCTTGCTCTTATCGATCACGTCAAAGCCAATTATAAAAACGTCATAGTCCTCGTAAACACTCCTATGCCGATAGAACTCGGATTCGTGGACGAGGACGAAAACACCGGAGCGAACACGGTAGGCGATATAGACGCGGCTCTGTGGATAGGTCTTCCCGGTTCCACGGGTAACCGCGGCGTCGTGCAGGTGCTTACAGGCGAGGTCTCTCCTTCGGGCAGACTGCCGGATACCTGGGCATACGAAATGGAGTCCTCTCCCACATACTATAACTTCGGCGATTACACTTACGACGTTTCGGGAATAAGTGGCGCGGAAGGCGCGACCAAGTACCTTCATTATGAAGAAGGCATTTACGTCGGTTACCGCTGGTACGAGACCGCCAATGCCGAGGGCGTGGTGCTCAACGACATCGGTAACTATCAGTACAAAAACGCGACCAATGCCAACCTTACCGCAGACGCTTCCAACCCCGGCGGCTACGAGGGCGCTGAGCTCAAGGATTTCGATTTCAACAACTATGACGATATCGTTCAGTACGCGTTCGGCACGGGCAAGAGCTATGCCGATTTCGATATAGCGTTCGACGGCACGCCTGTCTTCGACGAAGCGTCCAACGAATACGTGTTCAAAGTAAAGGTGACGAACACGAGCACGACTTACGACTCCAAAACTCCCGTTGAGATATACGTCGAGCAACCGTACACGGACGGCGGCATCGAGAAGTCCAAGGTCATGCTCGCGGGCTTCGACAAGACGGACGTCATCCCTCACGGCGGCAGCGAGACCATAGAGATCAGAGTAGACCGCGATTACATCGCTTCCTACGACTACGAGACGGAAGAGGCTTATGTGCTCGACGAGGGCGAACATAAGTTCTATGTCGACTTCGGCGAATACGGTTCTCATTGCTGGGCTAACACTTCGGATACTTCCGACGTGCTCACATGGACGTGGAACAACCCGAGCAAGATAGTGTTCGACGAGGATAACAATCGTCCGGGCGACGTGACGGCGGCTACGAATAAGTTCGACGACGTAAACATCGGCGACGGCGGCTACGTTCCTTCCGAGGATGACATGACTCGCGCCGACCTCGCGGGCACTTTCCCCGCCAAGGGCGAAAGCGAGAGCGGTTACTTCACCAATCAGAACATGGCGGTGAACGCGCAGACTTATGCCCGCATGAACGACAAAGTCAAGGGTGCGGTGCTCGAAGGATACGACGCGGCTACTTATAAATACACGGGCGAATTTGCGAACGCGGACGGCACGTATAAGGATCCGGCTTCGGGATATACTCCGCTCGCTCTCGGCGCGGACGGTGATCTCACGGTAGCGGATATGATCGGGCTCGAGTACGACGACGAGCAGTGGAACGCGCTCATCTCGCAGATGGATTTCGACGATCTCGAAAGACTTGTCGGCTACTGCGGATGGTCCAACCCCGCTATCCGCTCCATCGGTAAAAACTACGCCGTGGATATGGACGGATGCCACGGTCTGCATAACCTCGTAACGGGTATCGACGCGAACTGCTTTACGACCACTCCCATACTTGCCGCTTCCTGGGATCCCGATCTCGCTTACGAGTTCGGCGCGACCTACGGCGACGAGTGCCTTGCGAATAACGTAACGGGTATGTACGGTCTCTCCATGAACATGCATCGCAGCCCGTTCGGCGGACGTGCGTTCGAGTATTACAGCGAAGACAGCCTTTTGTCCGGCTACATGGCTGCCGCGGCTACGAGCGGCTTGCAGGATAAGGGCGTCGCGGTGTACTCCAAGCACTATGCGGTCAACGATCAGGAGACCAACAGAAGCTCCGTCCACACCTGGCTCTCCGAGCAGGCTATGCGCGAGATCTATCTCCGCGTTTACGAGATACTCACCAAGGAAGCTACCGTCAGCGGCAGCGACGTGCTCACGGGCAACACCGGCTTCATGACGGGCATGAACTTCATCGGTACCTCGCACACGACGTCTCACTATTCGCTCTGCACGGCGGTGCCTCGCGGCGAGTGGGGATTCGAAGGCAGGATAGTCACCGACGCCGAATCCTTCAATAACACGATGTCCTGCGCGATCCGCGCGGGCACGGATATGATACTTACCCCTGCTGCGCGTACTTTCGACGACATAGACGGTATGGATAACGAATCGGGCTACGGTCTGGTCAAAATCCAGGAAGCCGCAAAGCACCAGCTGTTCGTATTCGCGAACACCGCGGGCGTAGGCGTCGACAGCGGTCTCAGCTATACGTGGGTGGCTCTGCCCGTAGTGATCTCCGTCGTGCTCGCGCTCGGCGCGGTAGCGATATTTATCTTCATGGTCTTCCCGGCATTCTTCGTAAAGAAGCAGGAGAACGCATAAAGACTTAAAAGGGCTTAACCGCCCTCCGCCTTCGGCGGGAAACAAATCCATCATTCGGTCACAAAAGCCGCGGAGCAACGCTCCGCGGCTTCTTTTTGTCGCTTAAGCGCAAATAATGGCGTGCACGTCGGCGAGTCGCGCGAGGATATTTTTTAGTTCACGAGCGAATGCGAGTCCGAAACGCTGCCCCCTGAGGCAGGGGAAAGTGCCCCGTATGGGGCGATAGGGGTTGAGGCAGAATAAATGTACGAGCGCGTGAAAGACAGTGCGGATAGCATGATGATAGCGACAGAGATTGAAGTAGGAGAATGTACGAGCTTGACTGTTATACATGCTTATCCGCAGTACAAACTTCAACCCCTTCCGGCTCGCAGCCGCTGCCACTTTGTGCTCGCCACCTTCCCCTGCCTCAGGGGACGGCTTTCATAAGGCGTCCGCGCCGAGAGCGCGGGATAATAAATTCGGGTGGGCGGGCACCTTATCCCTGCCACGAAACAGCGGAAGGCGCAAAGTGGGGTTCAGACACGGAAATAACGAGGGAGCATACTACCGTCGCCGAGCAAACGATAGTGCGAGGCGGAGCAAAAGACCGATGTTATTTGCGCGTATCAACCCCGCTATGCGCCTTCCCGACGATATATACCGTAAAATAAATAAAGCAGGCTGTTGAAGTGAACCCCAAAGTTTGGACAAAAAAGAATTAGATTGTTTGGGAATGAGTT
>ERZ1106922.67-NODE-67-length-58571-cov-30.565384_pt1 | contig 58571 bp, 65 predicted proteins | sample MGYA00403656_ERZ1106922 | MGnify/ENA primary metagenome ERZ1106922 (study PRJEB35170, sample SAMEA104062453) | human gut metagenome | biome: human gut; feature: human-associated habitat; material: faeces | place: Denmark | collected 2012-10-12 ... | reverse complement strand
AATATTGATTGCTCACTTTAAGCAAAATACTGGCTCAAAAAATCGGGAATAATCAGTATGTACTATATTTTGCAATTTTTCCATAACACGGGGTCTAATTGAACTTTGAGGCATTGCAGTTGTAAAAATGGAATTCATATATTTATAATAAACTTCTTTCTCTGAAATTGCTTCTAATTTTGAAACTTGAGAAATAGATAAAATTTTAGGATTTATTCTATTATAAATTTTTATTTCATTACCATCACCATCAACAGTAGAGCATAAATATTCTTCAATACCATAATCATATAAAATCGAAGTGTATTTCCAACTTATATTATTATCTTTATACTGAGATACAAGTTGATAAATTTCAGTATATGAATAGGCGTTTTTCAGCCATTTAAAAGAATCATATTTTTTTGTGTATACTAAAATATATTCAACATTCTTTTTTAATCTTCGATCTTCTCCCCCACCTGATGCACCAGCAATGTTCTTCATTTTTATAGAAATCATATTCAAAAAATTATTTCTACCAAAAATTTCATCACACAATACTTTTAAATATGCTTGTTCTTCATCATCAATTTGAATCCAAATAGATCCATCTTCAGACAATAATTTTTGCAAGATTATTAATCTATCTCTCATCAAAGAAAGCCAAGTAGAATGTTCTAGATTATCATCATAATGTTCAAATGCAGCACCTGTATTATAAGGAGGATCAATATAAATACATTTTACTTGTCCAGAATATTTTTTTTCTAAAGCTTTTAAAGCCAATAAATTATCTCCATGAATTAACATATTACTAGAACTTTTATCACCATATGATTTACTTTCATCTTCAATCAAAAATCTTTTTTCTATAAATGATGGTGAATCTTTTCCAGTCCATGTTAATTCTAATCTTCCATTTAATTTCATAAATCCTCCTAAAATTTCATTACAATTCTAACTAAAAATATTGGGTTAATTTCATATTTTTTATTAAATTCTATTATATCATTCTTTGCACTATCTTCTATTTTTTTTACATTGTCAAAATATGATAATCTCATTTTTTCTAAAATAGTTTCTTGCGCTTTAATTGATTTTTTATAATCAACTTTTTCATAAAAATTCATAATCTTATCAGCGCTTTCATTCATTTCATCAATTGTTTTTTGTTTTTCTTGAATTTCTATATTTAACAATTCTTTCTTATTTTCAACCCAGTTATTTACTTTACGCATGTTATAATCTTTATATTTTTGTACTTGTTTGTCATGTTCATATATAGCAGCTCCAGTAACTAAATCATAGGTTTTTTTTATCAAAATATCCTCTTCCTTGCTTACTTTCCATTTTAAAATTGTCTCATCATCTATTAAATCAATGACTTCTAATAAATCTTTTTCAGGAACAGCAATTGGACCACCGGATGAATCCGTCACCATTAAAACAGAATCTATACATTTATTTTTTTCAACTAATCCACCAACAAATAAATATCCATGATTTAAACCAAACATTTCAAAAGGATTAAAATCTATTTTACAAGTTTCAAAAAATAAACTATCAATTTTTTTTACGTCATAATCATGCCAATAAGCTAATTCTTCAAAAAATTTTTTTAAATTCTTTTTAGTAACATTTAATTCATTATGTTTTTCTTCATCAGAAGTTACTTGTAAAATTGATTTTAAGGACTTACCAATTTTTTCTTTTTTCGAATCAATCTTCTTATCTAATTTATCAAAAGATTTATTAAATTCAGAAACAGAATTGCAGTTTTGATAAATATCCAAAATAGTTTTTTCAAAAGAAGTATCAGTTGCTAAAAGACCTAATGCCTCATCAGAAGCTCCGAAAACTCCCTCAAACAGTTTGAATTTTTTGCTTAAAATGTCATAAACTCTTTTATCAGCTTCATTTTCAGTATTTAAAAAATTTATGGCAACAACATCATGTTTTTGACCATATCTATGAACACGACCTATACGTTGTTCAATTCGCTGAGGATTCCATGGTAAATCATAATTTATAATGGTATTACTAAATTGTAAATTTAAACCTTCAGCACCTGAATCTGTAGAAATAAATATTTTCCCATTTCTCTTGAAATAATCAACCATAGCATGTTTAAACTGAATACTTAATGGATTATTATTAGTAGAATTCAAAGCTCGCCAAGCATTAAAAATTTCTTTTGAATGTGAATCATTTCTGTTTCCATTAAAAATAATAATGTCATCAGAATCAAAGCCATATGAAATTAATGAATCATATATATATTTTTGTGTTCTTAATGATTCTGTAAAAATAACAACTTTTTGTTCATATTTTTTTTCTGCTTGACTTTTTAATGCAATTTCAACAGCTTCAATCAATTTTTTCATTTTAGAATTGTATTTTATACGTTCTGCAGTTTCTAAAATATGTTCAACAATCAAAATTTCATTTTCAATTTTTTCTTTAATAATTTTATTTTCATCAGTCAATTCATAGTTTTCGTTCCAATCCTCTTGTTCATCAGAATCAAGATAAGAAAAAAAATCATCAAGAGAATTTTCTGCATTTTTTGTCTTTGTTCCATCTTTTAAATTTTCAAGTCTTTTTTTTATTTTTTGAAAAGTATCTATTAAGGCAAATGATGAGGAAGCAAGCAATTTACGTATTACCAAAAGACATAAATTTTTATTTGCATTAGGGAATCCATATTCAGAATTTTTAGCAAAACTATCAACAAGAACATATAAAGTTTTTTCATCTTGAGATAGAGTAAAATCAAATCGTAAACAAGTACGAGCGGCAAAATGCATATTTTCTGCCACTTCTTTCCTCAATGTTCTAGTTAAAACAGGAGTTAATTCTGATTTTAGTTCATCATACCTTTTTTCGATTCCATATTTCTTATTGAAAACTTTCTCATTTTCAAATATTCTAGGGTCAATAAATGAAACTAAACCAAATAAATCATTTAAACTATTTTGAAGTGGTGTAGCAGTTAAAAGTAATTTTGGAATTCCATTTGCTGAATCATATAATTTTTTTGCTGATTTTGTTCCATTAAAAACATTTCTCATATTATGTGCTTCATCAATAACAACTAAATCCCATTTTATATCGCTAATTTTACTATTAGTCATAAAAACAGAGGCAAATCTATAACTAACTAAAACTACATGGGGTTTATCTTCGTGTATCCATTTATCAATAAACGCTTTTCTATCCCTATCTCTAATATCAGTTCCATCAAAAACCTTAGCATCAATACTAAATTTATCATCAAGTTCTTCTTGCCATTGAACTCTTAAAGAAGCTGGGGTAACAATTAAGATATTATGTTTTTTCGTTCTAAGCATATATTGTAAAACCAAACCAGCTTCAATAGTTTTTCCAAGACCAACTTCATCAGCAAATATCATTCCACCGGTATTAATAGAACTTATTCCCTTCAAAAAAGCATCAATCTGATGAGGATTTTTTTGAATTTTTCTATTATTTAAGCACATAAAAGGAGATTGTCTTAAAACATCTTTTTTTATTATTGCATATTGTTCCATTAAAATATTAGACATAAAAAAACAACCTCCCTAAAACTAAAATTGCTTTAGTAATTCTTTAGCAATCATTTCACTTATAATAGGTGGAACAGCATTACCAACTTGAGTAAATTGTGCAGTTCTATTACCTTCAAAAAAATAATCATCAGGAAACGATTGAATTCTAGCAGCTTCACGAACCGTAATCGATCTACATTGAGTTATATCAGGATGAATAAAATAGTGACCATCTTTAGATAAATGAGCTACAATTGTTTGAGATGATTTCAAATTTGAAGCGATAACTTTAAATCTATCTTGAAAACAAGAACGATTATTATGCGTCCATAGTTCTTCTGGTAAATCACAATATTTTAATCTATTTTGATTATTATTCCATTCTTCTATAACACGCCTATAAATCTCTGCATCATGATTATTCAAGTTTCTAGCAGAATCTAATGTTAAAACATCATTATCATTTCTTATATAAAATTTTTTTAAATAATCAGAATAATCACCATTCCTATACCTATAGCCTGATTCTCCTGGATGAAGAATTGGTAAATCATCAAACAAATCTTTAATAGTAAAATTATGTTCAACTTTTTCAAATTCAGGGTAAAAAAAATCACTGTTTTCTTTCCAACCAATCAAAATAACTCTCTTTCTATTTTGTAATACCCCATAATCATCAAAATTAAGAAGTTTATCTTCAACAACATATCCTATTTCTTTTAATTTGTTTTTTAAATCATTATAATACATTCCACGACCTGCAGAATATAGTCCTTGAACGTTTTCAAAAACAATCATTTTAGGTTGATAATGATCAATCAATTCACAATATCTCAAATACAAATGATTTCGAGGATCACGTTCCATATTATCATCACTTCGAGCTCGGCCAACCAAAGAATACGCTTGACATGGTGGTCCTCCTATTATAATATCAATTTTTCTAATTTTTTTAGAACGTTTAATAGAATCAATCTTGCTATATAATTCATCCACCGTATATTCAGAAATAGTATGATTAATTACAGAATTAATTTCTTCATTTGGAATCATATTATATAACTCATCACGTGAAATTTCTTCTCGTAAATAATTATAATATTCATCCAATCTATTTTCACGTTTTAGATAATGATAAGCAATTCTAGTTTTTATTGTCTCACAGGCATTTTGATTCATCTCAACATGAGCAATATCAATATAACCTAACCTTTGAAACCCTTCAGATAATCCACCAGCGCCAGCAAATAAATCTAAATATGTTGGTTTTCTCATCATTTTCAACCTCTTCTTCATTAATTTTCATCAACAAATAACACAAAAAAACATTAAGTTCAAAGCAAGAATATTGCTTTTTATAATTAACCATAGTGTAATTATACCATTATGGTTAAATAATATAAAGAATTATAGCGATTTTTTAAAAATTTTGTTGTTTTCAATTTTTTTAAAACAAAAAAACTGCCATTTTAAAACTACAGCAGTTAATACTTTTTAAAGTAATAATCTTAATCTTCATATAGCAATGCAGGAATACCGTTTTTTTCTTCAAAAAATGGTTCCCCATCTCTATTTAAGCATTTTTTACTTAATCTTATTTTGTTTTTTCCTAAAAACGAAAATAATTTATAATCTTCTCTATCATATAATGTGATATGGTTTACCAAATCAAAATCGAATGGATAAGCATATGCATCAATTTTATCATTTTTTTCAAATAATTCATCATCTTGAATATGAGATTTTTCTATTATGAATCTTAGTTCTTTCTCACCACTATAAAAATCATCTTTAAAGAACAAATTTACAAGATCAATACAATATTCTACACAATCAATAAATGCTTGTGAATCATATTTACCACTATATTTTTCATAAAGAATTATTAATTGTTCATTAAAGAACTTAAATACTTCTTTTTTCCCATATTGAATATAGCCTTTAAAAATATTTGAATTTAAACATTGTTCCAAATTATTTGCATCAAAGCAAATACAAGCTGCTTTAAACTTATAATATAAATCTATATTTCCTTTAAATATATAATTCTTTTCATCTACTTTATCGATTGTTGAATTATTATTCATTACAACTTTAACTTCTTCAAGTTTTTTAGCATAGCTTGTACCAAATGTAGTCCAACATGTATTATTATCTGATTTATAAGAAGTACACAAAATATAGTACTTATTTTTAAAACTATCAAAATTATAATTTTGTAATACATTATCAACAGCTTTTAAAAAAGCTAAATTTCTAATTTCAATCGAAAATTCTTCTTTACTATTATCAAAATATTTAACGCATAAAAGCCAATCAAAAAATTTTGATTTCCAATCTTTCTTTTCAAAATAATCCTCAAATTCAGAAACATTTTTAAACCATAATTTATGTTTAATATTTTTATAATTATCATCTTTGCCAATAATACTTAAAATGGTTGACAAATCATAATACACATAACATTTTTCCGACCAAAGAAATTAACTTCTTCTACTTTTTATTTCATCAGGAATATATTTAATTATACAACTTTTAATTTTAATTAAATTCATAAAATTCATAAAATTCATAAAATGATCAATCATATTTTTTACTCCTTAAGCTACATCTATGTTTTTAGTATAACATACTAATCTTAGTAATTCAAAAAAACTGATTAAATATCTATTATAAATTATGTGTTAATTTCAGTAATCAGAATTTTGTTGCATGATTAAACTGAGCGAAATTAGAGTTTACAAATCCATCTTTGATATAAATTTAATAAAATTCAAATCATCATAAACAAGCTATTTTTCTTCATTTTTACCAATTTTAATGATAACAATGAGGTGTAGGCTCCATAAAATTCAAAATTTTGCATACCAAAAAAGTACAAAAAACTTAGTATTAAAACCATTTTTTTAATAGTAACAATGAGTTGTAGGCTCCCCACTACCGGTCGCACTAATTAAAAGGGCCTTCTTTACTCCTAAATCTCTATTTCTTCTTAATTCCTTTAAAGCTCTTCTTTGCATTGAATTAGGCTTTATACCTTCAGCTTCCGGATTAAAATAATCCATATCCCATTTTTCAATTGCGTAATCTAATATTAATGAATATTTTTTAATAATATCTTTCTTTAATAATTTTGTTTTATTCCATAAATTATTAAATTCATTATATGCTGCATTTATAGATTATAATTCCTCTTTAGATACTACTGATGCATTCCATTTAATATTCTTTAAGAATGCAAATCTTGTTATATTAGAAGACCCTACTATAAATTCATATGAATCATTATATTCAAATAAATATCCTTTTGAATGAAAGCCATTATCTCCAAAAGAATTAAAATCAATATGACATGTAAAATTAGGATATTTATTCATCCATTTAATAAATGTATGAAGTGATGCTATATCTGTAAAGTTTTGATATATTGATGTAATTATTTTACCAGCTACACCTCGCTCTAAGGCTTCTTCTATTTCACGTTCTATTAATACAAGCCCTGCTTTTTTAATAAAGCTTACTGATAATGAAAAAGTATTACATTTATTAAATGATTCTTTAATTTTATCTAAAAATGTTTTATCCGTGTAATTAGTTAAGAATAAATTCTGCATTTATCAACCACATTTATTACAGTATACCAGAATTTATATCAATTTTATAGAAAAAAATGCTTAAGTGTTAACCTAAGCAGTAAAAATCGATTCTATTTTTTAATATTTTTACAATAGCCATTCTTACTTTAAAAAATATATTTTATGTCATCCATATATTTTAAATGTCAAATTATTGTTGTTCTTGAAACACCTATACCATTAGCAATTTCATTAGTTGTAACTGTAATATTCATTTTTGATTGTGATAAAAATAAATTATTTAAAGCAATTTGGAAGGTATGTGACAGTAAAATCACCAGAACGTTTAAAAATCAAACTAAATAAATTTCCAAAAATTCAATCTTATTTTTTTAAAATTAAAGCATTTGAAGAAGAATTTTTATCTTTTTCCTTAAATTCAATCCTTCCTTCTTCAATTAATTCTATAATACAACTTCTAAACGTTTTAGATATATTACCTTTATATCCCATTTTTAAATATAAAGAACTCGCTGATAAAGATTCCTTTTTCAAACTATCTAATATTTCATTTTTTATTTCTTCTTTATTTCTTCTTTTAGATATATAATTATCCTCACTTGAAAAAAATGCTTTATTAATAGGCAAAATTACAGAAAAAAAACTTCTATCCACATCCGTAAGAAAAATTGGCATTGGTGAATTATTTTCTTTTATTGATTTTATTGCTGTAGGTATACCTGTATTTCTTCCCTCAATCAAATGTAATTCTTTTAAAAAATCACCTATTCTTCTATTTCTATATCTTCTTGATCTCATATTAAAACTTTTAATATCATCATCAGAAATAGATCTGTCTGGTCCAGGTAAACTAGTAATTTCAATTTTATCTTTTTCTATCCTAATTGTAATAGGCTCTGGTATTTGATAGGACTTATGATAAACCGCATTTGAAACAAATTCTTCTAATGCATCATAGCTATAATTTTTAACTCTTACAGCCTCAGCTTGACCAGAAATTTTATATACTTTTTCAGCAATGATATTATTTTTTAAATATGACAATGCATTTTTTAGTTGCTCATCTAAAGGTCCTGAAAATATTCTTTCTTCCATTCCTTGACCAGTCAAATCCGGAATATTAACCACTTCTATTCTACTATATGGGAAAAAGTTTTCCGGCTTTTCGTTAAAAAATAACAATCCAACGTTCAAAGGTTTAAAAAATTCACTTGGTCCATCAGCAATTCTTAAATCTTTTGATAAATCTACAACGCTCATGTTATCGATTCTATTTATTAAATTACTACCAATATTTTCTAAATAATTTCTTATTAATGGATATTTTAAATCTGTAATATTTGACTTCAAATTTACACGATCATCAAACGGTACATTATGTGAAAGAGAAATTAATTCATTAACATCAAGTATTGAAGCCTCTATAGTACTAGATAATTTTCTAATATAATATATTTTCTCAGAATTTCTATTATTTGGTTGTTTTGGACACTGATATGGTCTATCATAACCGCCAGGACACCAAACTAATAATAAATTTGCATTTTCATAAATAACAGGCTCTGTAATTGGAATATATATTGGTCTTAGAAAATTGCAGTATTTTAAAATTTCTTTTTGAATTCTATCAATTTCATGAATATTTAATCCAACAATTGGTCTTTTAATATTACCATTATCTTCTTCAATCCCAATAACAACATACCCTCCTCCCCAATTATCTATATCATTTGCAAAAGCACTGATTGTCTTTAAAGTTGTTTCAGGATTCCAATTCTTTTTAAATTCAATTCTTGCCCATTCAACAGTGTTACCCTCAAGAAGAGTATTTATAGAAACAGGTATAGCCATAAAATCACCTCATTTAAAATTTATTTTTAACTCACGACTAACTCACGACTAACTCACGACTTCATTATATCATAATCAAATAAATTTAACTAGAAAAAATCATAAATTTTAAATTCCATTTTGTTAGTGTACAATACATGTGAGACCATTAACCATATCTTGATTTAATAAACAAAAAGTGTTTTAAATCCTGTATAATGTAATTGAAGAAATAAGCAAAAGAAAGGATTTAAAACACATGACTAGTATATCAAAAAAAATTCAATATGTCTCTTTCAATTTAAATACTCGATTTCATGCTTGTAAAACATATTCTAATAAAACATTCTTTGTTAAAGATATTTGCAGACTTTATCACTGCTCTAAAGCTTCAGAGTTCACTTTAAATCCAACAGCAATAATCATTTGCAAATTATAATGATTGGTATTGTAATTTTTTCATCTTCGTATCTAACTTCAACATTATGTGTTTCTTCACCAACTGATGCAACATAATTAAGATATTCAGCTGCTGAACTTCTAATAGTCACTTCATTATTTTTATTTTTTGTCATTATAAGTAGCCTCCTATCCAAATAAAAATTTTATTAATTCTATAATTCCCCAAGCAACCACCTCTACAATAACAGCCGAAATGATTCCTAAAAAAATTTTCTTTGTTAAACGCAAATTTTATATTTTGTTTATGAACTGCTTTCTTATTATCTTTTTGCAAAACACCATTAACATAATCTCTATGAACAATCATTTGTGATTTTTCATTTTCTTTTGTTTCATAAAGTTTTGCCATTAACTCTTCTTGTATGTATTTAATTACTGGCTTTAAACATAATGATAAATCATTTATCATATCATCAAGCCTCAACATTATTACTATTTTCAAAATATATAATTATGCATTACCAATCAGTTCTAGAAGTTATTTCTGTTACTACTGATGAAGCTAATTCTAGCATTTCTTCATCAATTTTTTCACCAGCTTCTTTTGCTTGAGCAAGTGGAACCTCATAATTATCGATAATATAATCAACAATTTCTACAATATTATCATCAGAAATTGAATCATAGCCTAATTTTGATAGAACATAGTTATTAATAAAGCTTTCTGCTTTTTTTGAATATTTCTCCATTTTAATTATCTCCTTTCATTATTTGATTAAGTTTTTGTGTGAAGTCTATTAACAGAAATCACATTATTATTTAAATGATTAATAGCAGTAGTAATTTTATTTTTTACGTTCATCTATAATATTTACTTTCCAAATTTTTTGAATATTCATTGGTAATATTGTTACCATATCTCCATTTGTTCTTATAACACCGATGTTAACATTTTCATAATATCCAACTTTAACCTGAACATCAAGTTTTTTTTACCTCTTGAAGCAACTTGTCCAGCTGTAAATATCAACTAAAAAAATGTCCGTATCCCCTAATTTATAATTTTATTTTACCATTATTTTCTATATTTTACTAGAAATTATATTTATATTTTTCATATAAAAAACTTGTCCTATATTTTATCATAGAACAAGTTTTAATTACTTATTTAAAATATCATCTATAACAAGCTTAACTCCTTGAGCCATCTTATCAATATCCATTGAAGGCTCGTTTAATACCTGTCCATCATAATATGGAAAATGAATAAATAATGCATTACCTTTCATTAAATCTAGGGCAGTGTAATATGTTGTATTACAAATATACGCACCAGCACTTAAAGATAAATAACAAGGAATTATTTTATTAAGCTTAGCTACAATATCTTCAATATTTAAATTACACCTTAAAGCTAAAGGCCCCCCTTCTTTAACAAAGCCTCGATCAAATAATATTCCATCATTATCAGGAATAGATCCCCTAGTATAATTTATTCCTAGCATTTCTAACCTTATTTTACTTTCTTTGCCGGCTTGACCTAGGCATAATACAAAATCAGGTTTTATATTTAAAACAGCTTTTACTAGTTCTTCTTTGGCTCTTTTATAAGAAACTGGAAGAATAATTTTATCTTTTATATCTAATCTTTTTAATACCTCTAAGCTAGAATTGCCTTTAACATTACCAAATTCTTCAAAGGCTGTAACTAATATTTTCATTTAAGCACCGTAATTGAATAGCCTGTTTCAAATTCATTTTGAGGGTCTAATTCAATAATATCCTTCTTTTTACTAATTTCTTCTTCTGGTATATCATAATCTGGAAGTCCCCACCAGGGCTCTACACAAATAAAATTCCCAGTTTCCTTCATTGACCAGATTGCCACAATTGGAGCGTTCAAAACATCGAATATAAAACAATTATCATTTATTTTAAGCTTTATTGACTTAACATTTCTAGCATCATAAATAAGCGTATGATATGCTGAAATTTCTTCTTTTGAAAGCTTCTTATAGCCATTAATATTTACACTGTGCTCTCCTACAATCTGACTTCCTTCTTCATTTAATAAATATTGCTTATGAAATATTCCATCTACTTCAATTGCAACATTTTCAAATTCGCCATTTATCAAATTAACACCTAACGCAGGATGACCGCCAACTGAAAAATACATTGTTTTATCATTTTTATTTATAACATGATATTTAATAGAAATTTTATCATTCTCGAGTTTATAGGTTACCTCAAAATGAAATTTAAACGGATAAAGGATTAGTGTATCCTCATTTGCATCAAACCCAAGTGTAATTTCTTCTTCAGTTTGATTTACAAGATAAACATCATTATATCTAATTAGTCCATGATTTTTTAGTGAATATGATTTACCATCAACCTTATATCTATGATTTTTTAACGCTGCGATTACTGGAAAAATAACCACATCCTGACCACTCCATGACCTTCCATCAGGCTGATATAATAATTCTTTATTTTTTCTTTTATCAAAAATACTTTTTAAGCATGCACCATGCTTATTTAGCTCTATTTTTAAAAAATCATTTTCAATTATTAGCATAATTAACTCCTTTAAAGCTTAAAAGACAACGGATATCCGTTGTCAATTAATTATTTTTTATCTACAATAACACTACCTGATGTAGTCCAGTTATATTGTAATTCTTTTGTTTTATTATAAAAATCACTACTATATGTTTTAGTATCACCAGATACTGTAGCAGTTAAAATTTCTGATTTAACGGGAATAAATACAAAGCTTAAAAGTTGAAGAGTACTATCTTCTTTTCCACTATAGTAACTAAATAATGCAGGAATATAAGCAGCATAGAAAGCTTGGTTTTCTTCTTTTTCTTTCACATCAAGAGAAGATGAATAATTCTCTTGAACTACAGCCTCAAATGATGATATTTTAGAAGTAATTGATGTCTTTACCTCATCTGTAATAGCAGCTGAAATTTGCGTTTTAAAGCTTAAAATAGCTGAACTCATAACACCATAATTACTTGAAATATGACCAGTTGCCGTTTGAGCCTTTGAAAGTTCAACTAAATGTGTACGAACCATGGAATCATAGCTTTCAGCACTAGGAAGTCTTAAAGTAAAATGAGCACCTGTTACTTCTTCATTATTTTTGTTAATAATATCTGCACCATATACCTTATCGACATTTGGTGAGCCATCATCATTATAGCCATCCTTTAAAGCCCATTCTTTAGCAAGAGTAGTTTTTAAAGCGGTATTATCAACCCCACTTGTATTATTTTTATTTGAGCAAGATGCCATACCTACAACAAGTAAAGCTCCTGCAGCTAATGTTAATATCTTTTTCATTTAGAATCATCCTTTCTTGGGATATACGCAAATTATTATAACATAGATTAAATAAATTGCAAAGTTTTTTTATGATTGTTTTTTTGCACGTGGATGAGCAGCCATATATTCACTTTTCATTTTTTCCACACTTACATGCGTATATATTTGGGTTGTCGATAAATTACTATGTCCAAGAAGCTCCTGCACACTTCTTAAATCTGCACCATTATCAAGCAAAGCGGTTGCAAAGCTATGTCTTAGCATATGAGGTGTAATTTTATAGGTTTCACCCATTTTATCAATTATTGTATTAAGAATAACCCTTACCCCTCGTGGTGTTAAATTACCACCGTGATTATTAATAAATAAATAACGGCTCTCTATATTATCGCCTTTTTTTAAAAGCTCTATTCTTTCAAAAGAAATATATTTAAGTAATTTTTCCTTAAGCTCATCATACATTATTACAATTCTATCCTTATCACCCTTACCATGAATATGAATTGTTTCGTTAGAAAAATCTAAATTACTAATTTCTAAAGCACACATTTCCGAAACACGTAGTCCACAACCATAAAGAATTGATACAATTAAATAATTCCTAAGACCCATGGGTGTTTTTTGATCAATCGAATTCATCATGTCCATAATTTCTTTATTTTTTAAAATTTCTGGTAATCTTTTAGGTTTTTTGATTGAAGCAATTTCTTCAAAGAAATTTTTTTCAACAACATGACGTTTCATTAAAAAATCATAAAACGTTCTTAAAGAAGATAAATGTCTATTAATGGTTGTAGCTGAATACTTTAAAGAATTCATATAAATTAAATAATTTTTCGCAGGAAGGGGATTCATAATTCTTGTTAAAGAAGGAGCCATCTTCTTTTTTTTAATAAAATCACTAAATTCTAAAATATCTGTTTTATAGCTTATAACTGTATTTTCACTGTAATTTCTTACCGAAGATAAATAATCAACAAAGTTCATTAATGCTTCATCATCAGTCATTTAACTTTTCTACCTCTTTTTCCATTTGTTCAAGTGCTACTTTACCATATAAAGCCTTACGCTCTTTTTTCTTATGCTTAAACTCTAAATCAGCCATAATTCCAAAATTAGCATTCATTGGCTCAAAGCCATTTGGATTAGCATTACAAATATAATAAGCCATCGCTCCGATAGCAGTTTTACGTGAAAACTCATGAAGAGGCTTTTCTTTTAAATATCTATCCATATTAATTCCTGCTACAACTCCTGAGGCAGCTGATTCTACATAACCCTCAACACCAGAAAGCTGACCAGCTATAAAAATGTTAGGATATTTTTTAGTTTGATAGGTTGGATTTAAAATACGAGGGGCATTAATAAATGAATTACGATGCATTACTCCATATTTAGTAAATGTTGCATGCTCAAGGCCTGGTATCATACTAAATACACGTTTTTGCTCAGGCCATTTAAGATGTGTTTGAAAGCCAACTAAATTATACATTGTCTTAGCCGCATCATCCTGACGAAGCTGAACAACGGCATAAGGTCTTACTCCCTGAGGTGTTTCAAGACCTACCGGCTTTAAAGGCCCAAATAATAAGGTTTGAGGACCTCTTTTAGCCATAATCTCAACTGGCATACATCCTTCAAAGACCTTAACCTCATCTTTATGAGATGATTCAGTTGGAATATCCTCAAAATCGTGAGGAACAACACCTTCAGCATTTATAAGCTCCGTATAGAAAGCATCAAACTCTTCTTTTGTCATCGGACAGTTAAGATAAGATGCTTCACCCTTATCATATCTTGATTTTAAATATACCTTATTATAATCAAGTGTATCAGCTAAAACAATCGGTGCAGCCGCGTCATAAAAATGGAAATTATCGCTTTCAAACATTTTAATAATATTATTTGCAAGCTCATCAGCTGTAAGTGGACCTGTAGCAATAATGGTTGGCTCATCAGGATTAATTGAAGTGACCTCATCATAGATTATTTCAATATTAGGATTTGACTTAATCTCATCCGTTACCCCCTGTGAAAACCCCTCTCTATCAACGGCAAGTGCTCCTCCAGCTTCTACCTTATGAAGACGAGCTTGTCTAATAATTAAAGAATCAAGCATTTCCATTTCACGCTTTAAAATACCAACAGCATTTTCAAGTGAGTCAGCTCTTAAAGAATTCGAGCAAACAAGCTCACCAAATTTCTCTGTTTTATGAGCTGGCGTCATTTTCTTAGGACGCATTTCATAAAGCTTTACCTTATAACCTTTTTTTGCCAAATAGGATGCTGCCTCACACCCCGCAAGACCAGCACCAATTACCTTTACTTCTTTCATATTATCACCTATACTTTATTATAGCATTTATTTAAAAAATTAGTTTCAATTTATTATATTTATATTTGATAATATATGCAAGTTAAAAATAAAAAAATGGCTATATTTAGCCAGCTATTTAATAATAATTGTTTCGCCTGGGCATAGCCATTTACCCTTATTAAGATTTAATAGCTCATATGGTGTAAGTCCTGTTCTTGACATAATAGAATCCAAAGAATCAGTATCCACAATTGTATACCGATTATTGGTTGGTTCTAATGTTTTAGTGTCAACCACCTCAATATTAAGGACCTCCTCTAAATAACCAGTTGTATCATAGCCATTCTTAATTAAATATTCCCTAAGTGTTATTTTTTTACACTCTTCTGTTTTAGTTTTATGTGGAATAAAAAGAATTTGATTAGGATAAATCATTGATGATGCTAAATTATTTAAAGATACTATATCCGCTACACTCACATTATATTTTTTAGCAATTTCATATAATGTGTCACCTTTTTCAACCACATGCTTAATCGTATCTCTTAAACTATCCCGATTAATAAACTTCTCAAAGCCATAATTTTGATACACTTTTTCACCCCATAAATATTTTATGAAAAGATAAAAAATATGTGAATCAATTACTATTTTAAAATATCAAAAACTAATTTAGCAAAAGGATATTCTCTTTTAGCAACAAGTCTTGCAATAGGCGTATCCTGCATTTTAGGATAAAGGTTTAAAAGCTCAAGAGGTTTTATCCAGCAAATCTCTGAAATTAAAGAGTCACCTTCTGATACATGATGAATATGCGTTTTATTTATAGTTTTACATAAAAAATAATGATTTTCATTTTGACGATTAATCAAATTATACTCATCATAAACGCAGCCTAAATATTTTATAATTTCACATTGAAAGCCGATTTCTTCATCAAGCTCTCTTAAAACCGCTTCTTCTTTAGTTTCACCTGCATCGACTCCTCCACCGGAGGTTTCGTAATAATCACGATGACCAAACATATCATCACCTTTAATATGTAAAATTGCAATTTCATTTTCTTCATTAATAACAAACGCTCTTGCGACTTGTCTTTTATGAGTATAACCATTATTAGGAAATTCATTATCATGAAGAAAAAAATTTAAAGTATCCATTTTATCACCTATATTTAAAAAAATAGGACACCCGAAGGTATCCTATCCTTAGTTTGAATTTAATCTTACTTAACGTTTTCAGCAAAGTACTTAATTGTTCTAACCATTTGGCTAGTGTATGAATTTTCATTATCGTACCAAGAAACAACCTCAACTTGGTAAGTATCTTCATCAATCTTAGATACCATAGTTTGAGTTGAATCGAATAATGAACCATAAGTCATACCGATAACATCTGAAGAAACGATTTGGTCAACATTATAACCGAAAGTTTCAGGATCAGAAGCAGCCTTCATAGCAGCATTAACGCTATCAACAGTAATATCCTTACCCTTAACAACAGCTACTAAAATAGTAGTTGAACCAGTAGGAACTGGAACACGTTGAGCAGCACCAATTAGCTTACCCTTTAATTCAGGAATAACTAGGCCGATTGCTTTAGCAGCACCTGTTGAGTTTGGAACGATGTTGCAAGCACCAGCACGGCTTCTTCTTAAATCACCCTTACGTTGAGGACCATCAAGAATCATTTGATCTCCTGTGTAAGCATGAATAGTAGTCATAATACCACTTTGAATAGGTGCATAGTCATTTAAAGCTTTAGCCATAGGAGCTAAGCAGTTAGTTGTACAAGATGCAGCAGAAATAATCTTATCTCCATCAGCTAAGATGTTGTGGTTTACATTATAAACAACAGTCTTAGGCATTGCAAAATGCTCAGGGTCCTTCTTGCAAGCAGCTGGGGCAGAAATAACAACCTTCTTAGCACCTGCTAAAATGTGCTTATTTGCATCAGCAACATCTGTATAGAAACCAGTACATTCAAGAACTACGTCTACATCTAGAGCCTTCCAAGGGCAGTTAATTGCATCCTTTTCAGCATAAATCTTGATTGTCTTACCTTTTACAGTAATTGTACCTGCTTCATCATCAGCAGTAACATCATTTTCATGACCCATCTCAACATATCTTCCTTGAGCTGTATCATACTTTAATAAGTGAGCTAACATTTTTGGGCTTGTTAAGTCGTTGATTGCAACAACTTCATAACCTTCAGCACCAAACATTTGTCTGAAAGCTAGACGTCCAATACGTCCAAAACCATTAATAGCAACTTTAACCATATTAATTAAATCCTCCTAAAAATATTTGATTTTCATCATTAATATTCTACCACTTTTTTAAAAATTATCAACTAGTATTATCTAAAAAAGTCAAGAATCATTTACAAAAATTTGCACTCTTTAAATAGATTGCTTATTAATCAAATTATTTAATTCTTAAATATTACAAAATGTGCCATGCATGTTGTTTATAATAATTATGAAAGGATGATTATATGAATTATATTCCCTATGTAGTTGACCAAAAAAATGAAAGAGGATATGATATCTTCTCTCGTCTTTTAAATGATAGAATCATTATGCTAAGTGGTGAAATTAACGATGATAGTGCCTCAATTATTGTTGCATCACTTTTATATCTTGATTCTATCTGTCATGATAAAATAAGTCTTTATATTAATTCCGGAGGTGGAAGTGTAACATCAGGAATGCAAATCATTGATACTATGAGCTTTATCGCCTCTCCCGTTGAAACAATTTGTCTTGGGTGTGCTATGTCAATGGCCGCAGTAATTCTTGCATGTGGTGAAAAAAGAATGCGTTATGCACTTGCAAATAGTGAAATAATGATTCATCAGCCTAGCGGTGGCTTTAATGGTACTGAGCTTGATGTTAAAATTTATGCCCAAAGATTGACCAAAATCAAAGACAAGCTTTATAAAATATTGGCCGAAAAAACGGGCAATCCTCTGGATTTAATTGAAGAAAAATCCCAAAGAGATTGCTTCTTAGATAGTGATGAAGCATTAAGCTTTGGGATAATTGATAAAATTATAAGCAAACGTCCTAGATAAAGTTTTTAATTAAACGCTTAATTAAGGTTATGCCATTTTTAGCATAACTTATTTTTTTATCTGATAGGGTTATAGCAATTGAATTAAAATTGTTAATGTTAATACTCTTTGAATCAACAGTAATCCAAATTGTAGAATTTCCTTCTGATTTAAATTCAACCTCATGACGCTTAGATAAAACAAGAGGAGATGATAGAGTGTGGAAAATTTTAGAATTAATCGATGCTATTTCCGTTACCTGAAATGCATCAAGGGAAGCGTCAATTACTGCTCCACCAAGAGACTTATTATAAGCCGTAGATCCGGCAGGAGTTGAAATGCAAACACCTGTTCCTCTAAAATGCTCTAATAAAACATTATCCATAAAAACATCAAGCATTAAGGTTCTTGTTGGGTTAATAATTGTCACCTCGTTGAGTGCTCTTCCTTCAATTATACCATCAGAGGTATTAATTTTATAGTCAAGCATCGAATATTGTGATACCTTATACTCATTACTATTAACCTGTTCAATCAACGCGTTAAGCGAATCATCATCATAATTTGAAAAATAACCAAGATGTCCTGTATTATAAATAAAAAAGACAATGTTATCTATATTTTTCTCAAACATATGCACCGCTTTTAAAAAAGTACCATCTCCTCCTACCGTAATTACTTTAGTTGGTTTTGTCTCATCATACTCATCCTTAATTTTATCAATTAAGAAATCTCTAATCTTATAGCTTTTTTCATCTTCTTTAGTTACAATTGCATAGCTCATATAAAATCCATCCTTATTGATTTTATTTTAGCATAATCCTTGCTTTTTTGCCACAAATAATAGATAATTTAACTATAGAAATGAGGAGATAATATGTCTGATCGTACCAGTCTTGAAATCGAATTTAAATGTTTACTAAATAAGGAACAATATGAAAGTCTTTTAAAAGAATTTAATATTAAGCCTCAAGATATTAAAGAACAAATTAATTATTACTTTGATACAAAAGACCTTGAGCTTAGAAAAAAGCACATCATGTGCCGAATAAGACAAAAGGGTGAGCAATATAAAATTACTGTTAAAACCAAAAATGAAAATAATGACAATGTTGAAAATCATTATTTTTTAACTACAAATGAGGGAAAAGAAATGATTAAAAACGGAATGGATGGTAAATATGCAAATACCTCTTCTTTCTTATCTAATATAGCTACCCTAAAAACAGAAAGAGTATCATTTCCTTATGAAGGAGGAAAATTATTTTTTGACAAATCAACCTACGGTAAAATTACAGATTATGAAATTGAATATGAAGTTATAGATAAAATAAAGGGTGAGGCTATCTTTAACACATTCTTAGATAATCACAAGATTACTCATAAGGAGGCTATTTCAAAATCACAGCGTTGTTTTAAAGAAGCAGGTCTTATTTAGTGAATTAGATTTTTCTAATTCCTTTTTCATTTAAAAAAGGCGATCAATTTTAATCGCCTTTTATTGCATTCTTCTGTAAATATTCTTGAACTAAACGCTTATAATCACAATCGCCACATTCACAAGGAAGAATCTTCCTAAGCTCAGCCGGAATAAAAGCTCTTATTTCATCATCATTATAGCCAATTTGCATTTTTCTATCATCAACAATAATTGGTCTTCTTAAAACGCTCGGATTATTAATAATAAAATCAACAAGCTCATTATATGTCATATCATCAATGCTAACATTCAAATTTTGGAATGCCTTAGACCGCGTTGATATAATATCCTCAAAACCATTTTCAGTATTTTCAAGCATTATTTTAATATCTTGCCTAGTAATTGGTTCTGTAAATAAATTTTTTTCAGTAAATTTAATTTGATGGTCATTTAACCATTTAATTGCCTTCTTACAGGAAGAGCAGCTATTTGTTGTATAAACTGTAATCATTAAATACCACCTCGTAGTTTTATTATATAATGTATGATTTATACTTTCAAGAAAAAAATAATAAGAGTTTTAAAGCTCCTATTATTTTAAATCTTATTTAAGCTTTTTACCACAATTTTTGCAAAATGTATCTTCAGCACTAACAATTTCACCACAATTAGGACATTTAGCATCTAATGAAGTGCCACATTTCTTACAAAAATGTGAGTTAGTATCATTTAGTTCATTGCAGTTAGGGCAAACCTTTTTATCAACATTTTTGATTCCTTCATAAATATAGTTAGCACTTCCACTTATAACGGGAGTAGTCTCACCTGCAACATAACTTGAAACAGTTTTCATAAAACCATACATAAGACAAACTGCACCAATAAAAATAAAAGGCGCACCAATAAAATTCAAGAAAAATAATGACGTATCACCCATAAAAAAGAAAATATCGGCAATAATCATTAAAGCAAGTCCTACTGGCAAAACAATAAAGCCTATAATTCTAAGTGTTTTTCTAGCTTTAGGATGTTCCTTAATATAATTTCTATTCATATAAATCATCTCCATTTTCTTTTTCACCCATAAAAAGGAAGCCAACAACAAAGGCTCCCTTTTTATTTATAATAAAATATCAACAGTACTAAAGAAATTGCAATATAAACTGTACCAACAATAATTAAATGCAAAACAGGTTTAGGATTGTCTAACTTTTGAGTTCGATATTCCGCATATGATCTTGAAATAGAACTATCCATTTTTTTAGAAAACAAAGAAATAAATCTTTTCATGCTATATCCTAGCATTGTAAAAGCACCTTTATTGGCTGAATAGGCAATAGCTCCCAAGCAAAAAATAACACATCCAACAGCAAAAAAGGCATCTACTAAGACATGAAAAACTTCTTTTGATGTTTCAAGCTTGAATACATTTTTCAAACAGCATATTAATATAACAAACATTAATCCTATTATAGTAGGAATAAAATAATCAAAAAACTTTTTCATGCTAACACCTATTTAATCATTCAAATTTTTTTTGTATAGTTCAAACTCAGTTTCATTACAATAAATTAAATGTCCTGGTTTAATTTCTCGCATTTGAGGCTTATCAATTGAATAATCATGATCAATCAACGGATTATAAATGATTCTCTTACGTTTCTTTTCATAATGAGGATCTGGAAGTGGAATAGCCGATAATAATGACTTAGTGTATGGATGTAATGGATTTTTAAATAACTCATCACTAGATGCCATTTCAACAATCTTTCCATAATACATTACTGCAATTCGATCTGAAAAATATTTAACAACTGAAAGGTCATGAGCAATAAACAAAGTCGTTAAGCCCATTTTATCTCTTAATTCATTTAAAAGATTGATAACCTGTGCTTGAATAGATACGTCAAGAGCAGAAATCGGTTCATCTGCAATAATAAGTTGCGGATTTAAAATTATAGCACGAGCTATACCAATACGTTGACGTTGCCCACCTGAAAATTCATGAGGATAACGAGATGCGTGTTCAGGCACTAAACCTACTAGTTCTAGAACACGATATACCTCTTTATCAATAAATTTCTTATCCCTAATACCTCTAACAACAAGTCCTTCAGCGATAATGTCATGAACAGTCATACGAGGATCAAGAGAAGCAATTGGATCTTGGAAAATCATTTGCATTTTATTCATAATACGGTCCTTTTTAGCAAGACGTATTTCTTCATTATATTTTTCCATAATTTCTGCCTTTTCTTCATCTGATTTAGAATCAAGGTTTTCAAGCGAAGGAGCATATTTTTCTTTGACAAGTTCAACCTGATGGGCAGCAAATTCCTTATCACAATTTTTATGATCGTATTTAGCCTTTTTAATTTCCTCAACATTCTTTGCTACAACATCATCACACTTACTTTTAGCATCAGCTAATTTATTAGATAATGATACTTTTTCATCCTCTGAAGCTGTTTTTAATTGTTGATTTATGTCTTTTGCGATTTTACGATATTCATTTTTTGCATTTGCAATAGCTTCTTTATATTCATTAATACCAGCTGCTATACGAGAGCCATCAAAATAAATTGATCCTCCCGTAATATCGTAAAGTTTAATGATTGAACGTCCAGTTGTTGTTTTTCCACAGCCAGACTCACCAACCAAACCAAACACTTCACCCTCATATATTTCAAAATTAACGTCATCAACAGCCTTAAGCGTTTTTTTACCAAGCTTAAAGTATTGCTCAAGGTGCTCTACTTTTAATAATACTTTTTTATTTTCATTATTCATGATGAGCTCCTTTCATACGTTCAATACGATCTGTAATAATTTTTGGTGGATTAACCTTCGGTGCATTTGGATGTAACAACCACGTTGCTGCATAATGAGTACTAGAAACCTCAAATAAAGGTGGTTCAACTTCAAAATCAATATCAAGAGCATATTTATTACGTTCTGCAAATGCATCACCCTTAGGAGGATAAATCATATTAGGTGGTGTGCCAGGAATCGCCTCAAGCTTTTCTTTTGTATCAAGGTCTGGCATACTACTTAATAATGCCCATGTATATGGGTGTCTAGGATCATAGAAAATATCATCCGCTGTACCATACTCAACAATTTTTCCAGCATACATTACAGCAATTCGGTCAGCCATATTGGCAACAACACCTAAATCGTGAGTAATAAATATAATTGATAATTTTCTTTCCACTTTTAGTTTGTTAATTAACTCCAAAATTTGTGATTGAATAGTAACATCCAAAGCAGTTGTTGGCTCATCACAAATAAGTACATCTGGATTTGAAGCAAGAGCGATTGCAATAACAATTCTTTGTCTCATTCCTCCTGAAAACTCAAATGGATACTGCTTATAACGTATAGCTGGTTCAGATATACCAACTTCCTCAAGAAGTTTAATTGCTTGTGCTTTGGCCATTTTCTTAGTAACTTTATATACAACCTTAGCAGCCTCAGCCTTAAATTCATCAACTAAGGCAATCGCAACCTCATTATAATTTTTCTTAGCACGAGTAAAATCATTTTCAAGGCTTTCAATTAAACGTTTAACTAAATTTATAATATTTTCTTGTGCAAGTTTTAAATCAACAAGCATAGCTGGTGTAACTTTCCAAGTAGGCTTTTTTCCATTTTCGACAAGTTTATTATATTTAACTAATTGACGTTCATGCTTCTTCTCATTTTTAGGATTAGTTATAAGTGCTTCATAATATCGATGTAGTAAAGATTTACTTGCATCTCTAAAGGAATATTGTGCACTATCCTTCACAAGCTCAAGCTTATCGATAGCCGCATAAACGCTTTGATATAGTTCAATATCAGCTTCAAAAATTTCTTTTTTGTTTGTTAAATCTCCACTAACAAGCGTCAAGAATGATTTAGCCTTTTCTAAAGCATTTTTCTTTAATTCAAGAGCATTTGCATTACTATATTCCATAGCTTTAGCTGTTTTTTCAAGAAAATGTAGCATGAAATCATCATCGATGTACTTACGCGTCATTTTATTCAATTCTTCAATTGAATAGCTAGAAATATCACTTTCTTTATTTTTATAGCGATAATATCCTAGCGTAAAGAAATTAGGCTTTGTTGCATTTTCAACCTTCTCTAAATATTCCTTAATATTTGTCATCAAGTCAATAACAGCAGCATAATCATCATGTTCAGTATAAGTTTCACATAATGAATCAATAGCTAATGAATACTCATCAATTTTTTCTTCAGAAACTAAAAATTCATTTTTTGTTCCCTTTAACTGTTTTTTTATTGCCTTTAAGCTTTTAATAATATTAATTGGTTGTTTCTTATCGATTAAAAATAAATAGCCATCAATACTTGTAACAAGGCCAAGCAAATTTGAACATGCATTGTTATATGCTAATTCAATTCGAGTCGATTCAATACAAAAACCATCAAACGTTTTACACATCTTATTATTTTGTTCAATCTCTTCAGGTGAAGAAAAGACCTTATTTAAGTTTTCATTTAAATAATGTAGTGTTTTATTAAAAGATTTTCGTGAACTTTTAGCTGTTGACTTAGCATTATAAATCATCGCTTCCGTTAATTGACGACCAACTCTCATAATTGGATTTAAACTAGACATAGGATCTTGGAAAATCATTGAGATTTTGTTACCTCTAATCTTGTGGAAATCCTCTTCACTTATTTTAAGCAAATCATGACCATCGTAAATAATTTCTCCACCATCGACACTAGCATTAGGTGCTAAAATACCAATAATAGCTTTACTGGTTACTGATTTACCTGAGCCTGATTCACCTACAATGGCAAGTGTTTCACCTTCATTCAAATCAAATGATATATTTCTAACAGCCTTTACGCTACCATTTTGGGTACGGAAGGAAATTTGTAAATTATTAACTTCAATTTTCTTATTCATAATTTTATTCCTCCGATCCTCTAAGTGATGGATTAAATGCATCTCTTAAGCCATTACCAAATAAATTAAAGCTTAGCATCAATAAACAAATAAATACAGCTGGGAAAACAATCATATATGGATATGAAGACAAGTATGGTTGAGCATTTGCAAGTAAGGTACCAATACTAGTTAAATTACCTGTATTCAAATTAATAATTCCTAAATAACTAAGACTTGTTTCTGAGAAAATTGTACTTGGAATAATTAATACACAGCTAGTAATAAGAGTACCAATAGCATTTGTAAATATATGCTTGAACATAATTCTTGCATCACTTGCTCCTAAAGTTCGTGCTGCTAAAACATATTCTTGATTTTTAAAACGATAAAACTGCATACGCGTTCTACTTGCCATACCAATCCATCCGGTTAAAAAGAATGCAATAAACAATACAAGAACCTGACTTGATGTTCCCATATGATATTTCAATAGTGTAATTACTACCATAAATGGAACTGCACTTAGAATTTCTACAATACGTTCCATTATTAAGTCAATCTTTCCTCCATAATATCCTTCGATTGCACCATAAATAGCACCTACAAAAAGGTTAACAACGGAAATACAAATAGCAAGTAAGAAGCTAAATCTTGCACCATGAGCTAAACAAGTGAAAATATCTTGTCCTGAATGAGTTGAACCAAATAAGAAAGAAGGTTCTGTTATACCATCCTTTAAAACATATGAATGATAATATACATAGTAATCATAGTAGCTTATTCTAACACTATAGCCAGTTTGATTTTTAGTTGCATAGGCATAAGTACCATCATCACCACTAATTCTTAAACTATTATAATCATCATCAGCATAATTTTTTAAATAAATATTAATATAGTTTCCATTAGAATCTAATACTGGTGCTGAATTTCCTGAAACATCCTTAGTCTTAAACCAATAATTAGCATTATTTTCATCTTTAATGTTTTGAGGTCTTAATTCTTCATCAGTCATTGGATAAATAACTTGTTTTTTAGTTTCATTTTGATAAGCTTGAATCTGCTTATATTCACTCTCACTTAAATCCATATAAACAACGCCTAATTTATAATATGAATCTAGACGATATACATAATGTGTTACTTCTTTTTTCGCTGGATTTAAAGTTGTATATGTTTCATATTCTTGATTTTTAACAGCATTGTGTCCTGTTTCTACACCAATTGCATAATTCAAATAAAAATCATATTGTAAAGTATCCTTTTTTGATGTACCATCCCAAATACCCATTTTAGAAAATAATTTACTTTTAGGAAGACAATAGCTCATTCTTGCATCATTATATGATACTGTGTATTTAGTAAATATTGGGCCAAACAAAGCAAATAAAATTAAGAAAACGATGATAAAGAAGGCTACTATAGAAGCTTTATTTTTAGTAAAACGATTAAGTGCATCCTTAAAATATCCTACAGGCTTTGTTGCAAGCTCTTTATCAGAAATTTTTCTATCAGGATCAGCAAAAACAAACTTATCTTTTTCAATTACATATTCTTCTGGTTTCATTTTTACTTTGCCCCCATTCTAATTCTTGGATCGATAATTCCATAACTCAAATCAATAACAATTGAAGCTACTAATCCAATTAAAATATAAAATCCCGAAAGTAACATGAAAAAATCATAATCCTGTGAATTAATTGCACTTAAATATAATCCACCAACTCCAGGAATTGAAAATATTTTTTCAATAATCAAAGAGCCACTTAATACTGATATGAATTCACCAACGATAGATGGGAAAATTGGAACCATCGCATTCCTTAATGCATGATGAACTGTAGCCTGAGCTTTTGTTAGACCCTTTGTTCTTGCAAGAAGCATATACTCACTAGTTAAAACTTCTGTTAATTCAGCTCTTGTGAATCTAGCATATCCTGCAATTGAACCAAATGATAAGCAAATAACTGCGGGAAGCATTGATTTAAACATTGACCATGAAAAATATTTTGTACCAGGATTCATTGTTATTGGAAACCAGCCCCATTTAAAGCATATAAAATATTGAATAATAAAGGCTGTAACAAAAGATGGTACTGAAATAACAAGCATAACCAAAGTACTTATGGTATGATCTTGCCATTTGTTCTTTTTCAAGGCTGCTAAAATTCCCAATCCAATACCAAGAGGAATTGCAAAAATTGAGGAATATACATTAATTAAAATTGTTGGAGGTAATTTTGAAATAAACACATCCCATACCGGCTTATTTCTATATTCCGCAAGGTTTACACCAACACCAAAATCTCCTTGAAAAACTCTTTTAACATAATGAATCAATTGAACTGGAATAGGATCATAATAGCCTCTTGCTTGTAGCTGAGCTTCCAATATTGCTCTATCCTGACCAGGTGCTAGGGATATTGTTATTGGCAGTAATTTAATTAAAACAAAGCATATTATTTCAATAATTACGAATGTCATTAATAATAGTCCTAGTCTCTTCATTATATATTTAAACATATACATAATATATCGTCTCCTTTCTTTTTAAAACAATATAGTGGAACAAGTATATTATACCTGCCCCACTAAGTAATATCAATTAATTTAAATAATTAATTAGCCTTTATAGTTAATTGAACCATTTTGGCTCTTTACATAATTATTCCATTCCATATCAGTATAATTATAAGTCATATATCTTACTCCACCATAACCCATAAATGTATTATAATTTCTTGACTTATATTCAATCTTATAAGAAATCATTGAAGCACTAAATTGATTTGCAACTGGAACTGTGTAATATTTTTCAAGAATTGCTTTTTCAAGTGCTGCAATTAATAATACACGTCCATCTGACTCCATGAAGCCATCTCCCCATTCACCATTAAGAAGATTATACCAGTCCATTAATGGCATTGTTGAAGTAAAGTCTTTACCAGCTTCTAAGCCCTTAATTGTAGTACTTGTTTCCTTAATATATTTACCAGGCATAGTGAATGTCATTGTTTCAGTTGAAGTATCCCATGCTTTTGAATACATATAATCTGGAGATAGATAAGCAAGTAAGAAATATCCTGGATCCCAAGCTGCACCAGTCCAACCACCGGCACAAATTTCATATGAACCAGCTTTAAATTCATCAGCCCATTTTGTACTATAACTTGCATCAAATTCAAGTGATAGCTTTCCTTCAAGACTAGTACCTTTTACAGCCTCTTTGAATGCATTATCAAAGAATTTAAACATTCTTTGTACTGCTTCAGTATCTGCAGAAGTACCATATTTAAGAACAATCTTATCTGTTGCTAAAATATCGCCATTTGCTAAAGCCTCTTTATAAGCCTTTTCAAATAACTTCTTCGCTTGATCTAAATCATATCCAGTTACAGTCTTATATTTAGCCTTAATATCTTCTTCATTTGATGCATCATAAGAAACGCCATATGAATCAAGTAAAGTCTTCATAGCAGGAATTGTATTTCTATAAACTCCACCATCTGCCTTTGTTGATCCATTTGCAACATCATAATAATGCATTGAGTTGAATAAACCATATCCAGCTTTTGAGCTTGTTGTGCAAGTTGCAGTATATGCTGCACGGTCAATTGATAATGACAATGCTTTACGGAAATCACTATAAGATAGTATATACTTATTTATGCCGGCACTTTGATTATTCTTTAAAGCCTCAGCATTAGATTGTAATTGTAATGATTGTACGAAATCACCAGGTGTGAAAATTGCTTGTTCAGAATTCTTATAATCTGCAGCTACAGAAGAATCAATTCCGATATCATCAATTTCACCAGCATTAAACTTCATCAATTGTGAATTATAACTATCAAGTGTTTCACACTCAATTTTATTTGTTTGATATTGGCCATCATACTTTGAATCACTATAACCATACCAATTAGGATTCTTTTCAAGAACATAATTCTTTCCTGCTTGGAATGCTGTCAAAGAATAAGGACCCCAGCTTGCTGATGAAGATACTGATGAATTATATGTTGAAGTCCAAAGTGCATTTGCACCACTAGGTGCGACCTTATTTGCTTCATATAAATCCTTCTTTACAAGAGGTAAGCTATCAAAATTATAAGCAGCCTTATATGATAATGATCCATCATCGTTTAATAGGCTTAAAGCCTTATCAAGAACAACAACTAATTTGTAATCACCACTTGCAAAAATACCTACATTTTCAAAATTAACTTCTGGGAATGTATAGTCAACTACAGTAACATCAAGAATACCATCATTTCCTTCTTCCCACCAAGTAACATACTTATCAAGTTGTGCTTTCATTGTTGCATCAGCTTTAATCTCTGCAATTGTTTTTCCTTCCATATTTGTTAAAACAGTTGCATCAAAACCATAATTTGCTAAAGCTGCAACAGTTGCTGCAAGATCATACTTTGCAGATAAACCAAAACTACTTCTAAAGCTTCCAACACCTTCTTGGTTATCCTTTTTAGGCCCAAGTTGCCAAACAAGCTTAGAATCTAAATCCTCAGAATAAGTTCCATAAACAGTGTCTCCACCATATACACCTTTACTTCCTTGGTATGCATAGCCCTTTGCATTAGCAATTACAGTTGATCCATTATAGAATGAATCAGCTCGAAAATTTTTAAATAATGGATTAAGCTGTTCTTTCATTGAATAAACGAAATCTTCAGCCTTAATTGCTGTACCATCATTCCATTTCAAATCATTTCTTAGTGTTATCTCATATGCATAACCCTTGCTTGCAGTTGTTGGAACATTATATTTATTGTTTCCCGCATAGGTACTTGTTACATCCCTTAGCGCAGTTGCTGCACTATACTCAACAGTGTAACCATCAGTAACATTTCCATCTGAATCAAATTTATAATTAAACTCGAAAAATGAACTTTTCAAATAATTCATAATTTGTGTATCATTATTGTCCTGATATGTTAATTCATTCCAATTTGATGGAGATACAGTTGTAGATGTTCTATAAGTGTACTCTTTAGGATCCTCGGCATCTTTTTTACATGATGTAAATCCTAACGCTGCAGTTGCAACCAAACCTGCAGCTAAAAACTTTTTAACTAAAACTTTCTTCATGCTATCCGCTCCTTCTTTGTTTTTGTTGTCATTATAATACCACAAGGATTAATTCATTTCAACTATTATTTTATTTTTTCTTCTATGAAAACGTTATCACTGCATTTTATGTTGTTATTTTTTTGATATAATTGCATTAAATTCAGTATTGTGCCATTTTTAATAATTTTAATTTTAATTCAAGATACCTTGCTTTTAAAATTAAAAAATGAATTAGGTGTGCTTTGTATCGAATATAATTCATGTATAATATCATTATTTTGATTATTAATTTTATTTTTTCGAGATTAACATTGTGAATAAAATTTCATATACTATATTATAGGTGTAATTATGAATTATTTTAAATCAATTAAGGAAAGAGACCCCGCTTATCATAATTTTTTATTTGCAATTTTATTTTATCCAGGTATTAAAGCCTTATTCATTTATAAAATAGCTCATTTCTTTTATAAAATGCATTTCTTCTTTCTAGCCTTTTTACTTACCTCTTTTTGTAAGCATCACTATCAAATTGAAATTCATCCTGGTGCTAAAATTGGTAAAAATCTTTTTATTGATCATGGCTTTGGTGTTGTAATCGGTCAAACATCCATTATTGGCAATAACGTCACTATTTATCACGGAGTAACACTCGGAGCAAATAAAAACACTAAAGAAAAAAGACATCCAACCATTGAAGACAATGTCATAATCGGATGTCACGCAGTAATTCTTGGTAATATACGGGTTGGAAAAAATGCTAAAATCGGCGCCAACGCTACCGTTTTACATAATGTTAATGAAAATGAAATAATAAAAGGTCCCCAAGCTAATTAGAGTGAATTTCAATATTTGACAGGTCATGCACAACCTCACCATCAGCCTGCATCATTTGCTTTTCACTTAAAGAAACTTTTATATTTTTACCTCTTAGATGAACAACATTACTTCTTGCTATTTTATGAAGCCCTAAATAAATAAGCGGAAATACAGGAATAATTTTTTTATAGCTTTTAGCTTTAATAATATATATTTCTAAAATATCATCATTTCTGTTAGCCTCAGGAGCTATTTTCATTCCTCCTCCAATATACTTTCCGTTCATTGCGACAAAAAAGAAAACATCATTATAAATATATTCCTTTCCATCAACTATAATTTTAAGGACATAGGGCTTAAATGTTTTAAAAATATTAACAGCAGTTTTAAAGTAACTACCATCCTTATGAAGATTAACTGCATCACATACAGCCGCGTCGATGCCCATACCAACACCATTAATAAAATAGTGCTTGTTATCGTTTATAAGATAATAAGGGGCTTTTTTTAGCTCTTCTGTTATATCAACTAAAAAGCCCTTATGCTCTCTTGCAAAATCATTACCACTTCCAGCTTTATATAACAATATTTTAGCTTTAATTTTATCTCTTTTTTCTTCGGAAAGAAAATGATTGATTGTGCCGTCACCACCAGCTAAAACTAAAAAATCTTTTTCTGTTAAAACATCTATATCCTCAAAACTATAATCAAGATAATTTAACATCTTATAATTCAAATTTCTTTTTTTAAAATATTTTTCTAATCTTAATAAGCTTTTTTCTTTAACATTTCCTGATTTAGGATTAAATAAAACATAATACATATTTTCACCTGCATATAACTATTTCAAATTCACATATAGCTCGTACCTTGATTTGTTCTCTTTTTTCTCAAGTTCTTCGATCTTTAAATGAGGTCCTAAAAGCTCAACCTCATCTCCTACCTTTATTTTACCATCTATTTCAATAAAACTAAAGTCCATACATTTAATTCCAATCATTTTATAATAATTATTTTTTATAAATACCTTATGATGCAAATAACTACTAAGTCCCGAATTATAGCCAACATCTACAATGCCAACTAAAATATCCTTTTTAGCAATATAAGAATCATTATATCCTAAGGATTCATTTGCTTTAAGTTTAAAGACCTTAACAATTTTTCCTAAAAGACTAATTGCACCATCGTAAATCGCCATTCCTACTCTTAAAGATATATTATCTAAAGTACCCTTAAGATGAGAACCTCCGAGATGAATAAGCTTATGATTAATATTAGTTATTTGATTAGAAAAAGCTTTTATTTCTTGTTTGATTTTATTCTTATCATAATAACCAATATGCGCATATATTCCCATACACAAATCATTTTTAACAATATTATCATCTATTTTATTACCAAACCGATTCATTTTACTTTTTATCTTATAATGAAAAGGCATATTATATTTTTTACAAAAAGAAAAATCAGACTCACCCTCTACTGTTAAAAAAACTCTTTTTGTTATAGATATTGTTTTTTCTTTTCCTAAAATGAGAACATATGAATCACTATATTTAGATACAATATAGCTTGCATCAATAGCATTTAAAACACAAAAAAAACGAAAGCCCATTTGATAAGAAATAGCTAAAACCTTTTTCAAGTCACATCCATAAGCATCATCCTTTAGAACAAGTAAGGTATTTAAAGAAAGACGGGCTAAATTATTTTTAATAATATCATAGTTAATCGTTTTTATAATTCTCACCAATTAATTTTATAAGAAAAGTATTTAAAATATGAAAAAAGAGGGAAATTAATCCCTCAATTAACATTTAATTAGTGCATATAGCTTCTTTCCACGACGGATAACAATGAATTTACCCTCAATTGCATCGGACGTACTTAAAATATGCTCAAGATCTTGGCATTTATCGCCATTAAGGCTTACAGCACCATTTTGAATAAATTCACGTGCTTCACGCTTACTTTTAGCAAGTGAAGCCTCAATTAAAGCGTCAACTAAAGTTAAATTATCATGTAAATTAATTGATGGCAAATCACCAAAGCCCATTTCAATTTCTTTTGCAGTTAAGGCTTTAATATCACCGCTAAATAAGGCATGTGAAATCTTTACAGCCTCATCATAAGCATCACGACCATGAATAAACGTAATTACTTCACGAGCTAAAGCTTGATGTGCTTCTCTTAAATGAGGTGCCTCTTGGTTCTTTTTATCTAGTTCTTCGATTTCCTCTTTAGAAAGAAATGTTAAGAACTTCAAATAATCTATTACCTTAGTATCTTCTGAATTGATAAAGAATTGATACATTTCGTAAGCAGAGGTTTTATTAATATCAAGCCAAATAGCCTTACCATTAGTTTTACCGAATTTAGTACCATCACTCTTAGTTAAAAGAGGCATTGTAAAGCCATAAGCCTCCTTACCCTCTTTACGACGAATTAACTCAATACCAGCTGTAATATTTCCCCATTGGTCTTGTCCTGCAACCTGAAGTTCAACATTTCGATGCTTATTCAAATACCAAAAATCCATTGCTTGCATAATCATATATGAAAATTCAGTATAAGTAATTCCTTCATCTAAACGACGAGCAATAATATCCTTTTGAAGCATATAATTAACATTAAAGAATTTACCATAATCTCTTAAAAAATCAATAAATGAAATATTCTTAAGCCAATCATAGTTATTTACCACCTCAAAGCCAAATAGCTTTTCTGCTTGAGCCTTTAAGCAATTAAAATTGTGGTTTACTTGTTCATAAGTAATCATCGGTCTTTCACTATCTGGTTTAGGGTCTCCTATAAGGCCAGTTCCTCCACCAACAAGTAAAATAGGATGATGACCAGCATCTTTTAATCTTTTACAAATTAAAAAGCTTGAAAAATGACCAATGTGAAGGGAATCACCGGTTGGGTCTGTACCAATATAAAAAGTCATTCCACCTTTATTAAGTTTTTCTTTTAATGAAGGATCAGATACATCCTTAATTAAACCACGCCATTCAAGTTCTTCATAAATACCCATATAATTTTTCCTCCTAAAAATAAAAAAAATTCGCCCTCAATCTAAGGACGAATATATCGCGGTACCACCTTAGTTCAGAATCAACGATTCTGCACCTCAAACCTTTAACGCAGGCATACGTCTAACCTCCAAGATTGTAATTCAAGCAACTAGTCCTCATCCTTTTCACCAGCCAGGATTTCTCTAATATAAATACTAGTTCTTTACTAAGTTCTTTTCATCAGTTAAGTTGCCTACATTATAAAGAAAAAAGCTAAGACTGTCAAGTCTTAAGCTGATTTTCTTCTAATTACTGTATAAGGAAGCTTAATTTTAGTATTATCTACTTCCTCATTTGTCATAATCTTTGTTAAAAGACGCATCGCAACCGCACCGATATCATATACTGGTGTATCAACACAAGTCAAAGTAGGTCTTGATAATTTAGCATACTTAGTATTTTGAAATCCTACAACTGCACAATCAGTTGGAACATTTAATCCTAAATCTTCAATAACATTCATGAATGATACCGCAATACTATCTCTTACAGCAATGGCTGCGTCAACCTTATTAGATTTAAAGTATTCTTCGAAATGAGCTGTATTAATTTGAATATCCCCGCTTGTTTTAAATACCTTTGGCTCACGGCCAGCTTCCTTCATAGCCTCAATATAACCTGCTTCCTTTTCCACATTAACAGAATATCTCCTTACAGTTGAAAGAAGATAGATATCATTTCTACCTGCATTAATAAGCTTTTTAGTAATATCATATGCTGCCTTTTTATAATCTACGGCTACACTAGGCACTTCAGGATTATCTAGTAAAACATTTGTTAAAACCATAGGAATGTTTGCATCACTAAATTGCTTACGAATATTTTCCATTTGTTCAGCAGCAAGCTCGTCATCTAAGAAAAGGATGCCATCAACCTGCTCAGAAACTACAGTTCTAATTGTTTCTTCCAAATCAAGCTCCCCAGTTATTGAAAATAATTTAACTGAATAATTGTACTTTTTAGCAATATCAATAATACCACCTAAAAGTTGAGAGGTTGACGCTCTTGTAACATCAGATAAAACAATACCAACAGTAGTCGTTTTACGAGATGCTAAACCTCTCGCAATAGCGTTAGGACGATATCCCAATTCTTTTATAACGGCAAGCACCCTTTCTCTTGTTGATTCATTAACCTTGTCAGGATTATTCAAAACTCTTGATACAGTTGCAAGAGAAACCTGAGCTTTACCAGCAACATCATAAATTGTAGCATTTGACATTCTTATCACCTCATAAATTCAAAATCTATATCATTAGTATATCACGTATGAAAACGGTTTTCAACATTTTTTTGAAAGCGTTTGCTGAAAATTGCTTTCATAAATGTTCTTTTGAAAAAAAGGATGAACTCAATCATCCTTTTTACTCTTCTTCTGGTGAATATTGCTTCAAAAGATTTTCAGAAGCATCCGAAATAGGCATTGAGAAGGCAATTGCTCCCAAATTATGTGCCTGATTTAGGTCATAAACACTTTTTAATATTTTATTTTTTATATTTGAATCAACGATAACCAAAATACAATCCTTTTCCTTATGAATAGAAATACCATAAAGCTTTTCAGCATTTGTAGAAACACTACTATTACCATTTATAATGGTACCACCTCTAGCACCATCAAGCTTAATAACCTCCATTATTTCATCAGCACATCCGCCATTTGCAACAATTACAACTAATGATAATTTCATAATAACCTCCTATAAATTAGCAAGCATTAGATAATTAGTATTACCAATCAAGGATTCAAACGGAATTGCAAAAGAAATTCCTTTTTCATGTTTAAAACTATTAAGCTTATCCTCAATGGCTAAAATACAATCGCCTACTTTATCTTCTCTTAAAATACTAACAATAACATCTCTTTGGTTATTAAGAAGACCTAGCAAATTAAGTAAATCATTTGAAGCTGTTCCTTTAGAATAAAAGCACATTTGAGCATTCGAATCAAATGATTCAATTAAATCCATAAATACTTCCTTTTTACCATGAGGAATAATTGTAAACAAAACCTTTAACCCCTTAGGTGCAATATTATCTACCATTTTCTTTTCCTCCTAAAAACTCAAATATAATATCATCATTTTCATTAACTATACGTTTTGTAGCTTTCTTAATACGATGCTTGTCCTTAATAATTGCAACAAGACCTAATGATTCAATGGCAATAAGCGGCACCATCGCAACCATCGCTACAATACCAAAACCATTTTGTAAAACAGACGCTTCTCCTCCTATGGCAACACAAGCACCAACTGAAAGAGGTAAAATAAAGCTTGAGGTTAAAGGACCAGATGCTACACCACCACTATCAAAAGCAATTGCCGTATAAATTTTAGGAACAAATAAAGTTAATCCCAAGCAAATTAAATAACCAGGAATTAAATAATATAACACACTAAAATTAAAAATAATACGAATCATTGAAAGTAAAATTGCCACTCCAACTCCAATAGTTAAAGCAACAAGCATTGATTTTTTCTTGACAAGGCCCTGTGTTATTTCTTCAACCTGATTATTTAAAACATGAATTGCAGGCTCAGCAAGCACTGTAAGAGCACCAATTAAAAAGCCAAATATTACAAGCCATACTTTAGAGTAAGAAGCAATCGATGTACCAATTTTAAAGCCTATCGGCATATATACAATACTTACAGCACTAAGGAATAAAACTAGTCCAAAATAAGCATATAATAAGCCAACAGCTAGCTTCTTAAGTCGAGCTAAATTTAGATGTAGAACAAAGAAATTACAAATTAAAAAAAAGATAGAAATCATAAGAAGAGGAAGCCCAACCTCATATAAAGAATGAAGCATAGATACGCCAAAGGCTGATGCAAAGTTTTGAGAAACACTATAATCAGGAAGCTTATAGCTTAATTCTCCTTTAGTAAAAATAGATAATAATAAAACAACAATAATAGGGCCAATGGAAGCTAAAGCAATAAATCCAAATGATGCATCCTTATCACTTTTTTTAGATAGTAATGATGATACACCAACTCCTAAAGCCATTAAGAAGGGAACCGTAATAGGCCCGGTTGTTACACCACCACTATCAAAGGCTAAAGCTAAAATTGACTCGTTTCCGCTTAATATAACCATAATAACAATAGCAAACAAAACCATATAAAAATATGATAATAGTTTACCAACATCAAGTTTAAAAACAACTTTTAATGTTGCAAAAACCAAAAACAAACCAACACCAATGCCAATTGACATTGTAAGTAAGGTTGAATTTATAACCTCTTTTGTTTGATTAGCTAAGACTGTTAAATCCGGCTCAGCAATCGTTATTAAAAATCCCAGTACAAAAACTACAACAAGTAACACAACAAGCTTACCCTGCTTAGTAATACCAACACCAATCGCCTTACCCATTGGAGTCATCGCAATATCAGCGCCCAAATTAAAAAGGGCCATACCAATAATCAAAAAAATAGTACTAATAGACAAAATAGTAATTTCATAGGCAGATAATGTTACAAGTGGTGTAAAATTAATAATTAAAATTAATAAATAAATCGGCAAAACCGAAATAGCAGCTTCTTTTATTTTATTAATAATTTGCTTAATCATATAATTCCTCCTCATTATAAAATCATTAATGTTACATCCTTATTATACATTACCATTTAGAATAATTCTATAAACTTTTTCAAATTCTAAATCTATTTTCCCAGCACCTGCAAATATTATAATTTGCTTTTCATTTTTAATTTTTTTTATTATTTTTTTTACCGTATATTTAGAATATCTTAAATATTTATAATACTCCCTTTCTTTGCTACTTCTTTCTTCTCTAGCATAGTAAATAGGATATAAGTATACTTCATCAAACAGTCCTAACATTTCTTTATATTTTTCTTTAAAATAAAGGCTTCTAGACAAGGTATGTCCCTCATAAATAATCGTCTTCTTCATATTAGGATAGCTATTATTAACATATTCATATAACGCCTTAAGCTGTGTCGGATGATGAGCATAGTCCAAAACTAATATCTTACCTTTAATAACTCTTACATTCATTCTTCTTTTAGGTCTTTTAAAGCTTTTCAACCGTCCAACAATCTCCTCTAAATGCCTTCCTAGCAATAAAGATGCTAGGATTGCTCCTAACAAATTCTCATTTTCATATTTAGTAATAAAAGGAGATTTAAATTCCTTTGAAATTCCTTTGTAGGTTAATTTAATGATCGAGTATAAATTATTTTGAAATATAATATTTCCATATAGCTCTGCATTCTTATTAGATAAAGAAAAGGTATGCTTATTAGGATGATTTATGTCAATGTCAGCTTCAATAATTAAGGATGACGCATTTGCTGCAGCATTCTTAAATGCTTCAAAGTATTCTTCCCTTGTCTTAAAAAAATCGACGTGATCATAGTCAACATTTAAAATTATTAACATATTAGGATAATAACTTAAAAACGTATTTTGATATTCACACCCCTCGTATACAAATTCTAAATCATTTTGATATTTAGCAGTGCCATCACCAATAAGACAAGATGAGGCTAAAAGATGAGCCAAAAGACCTGTTGTAAACGTCTTACCATGAGAAGCTGATATTTGAATTTTAGTTTGAAAAGAAAGACTATTTACCATCTCTTTATAGCTTAAAATATCATAACCAAGGTTTTTAATTAGAATTGTTAAGGGATGATCCTTAAATGCATTACCATAAATATAGAAATATTTTTTTATAGGCTTAAAATAATTTATATCAAATACTTTTAATTTTCCTTTATAATCATTAATGGCTTCTTTTTTATCAACTCCACAAACCTTATTTCCCATTTGTATCAATAGTGAGGCTAAAGCCTTTGTTCCTGAACCTAATATACCAATAATAAAATAATCCATTGTACCCACCTATAATTACTTTATGTTTGGCAATCTATAAATATACAAAAAAAGCTTACAATAGCCTTGTAAACCTTTTTTCCTATATTATATTCTCTATTCACTAAAGGAATACAAATCATATTGAAGATTACTTTTTTCAATCTTCGCAATTCCCTGATTAGTTTTTAAACTTTTCATAATATCATCTTCATGTGATTTATTATAATAAACAACTGCATAGCCATTTTTTTTAGAAAGATAATGAATCCGAATATCCTTTCTTAAATATTTAATTGTCGCATCATTATTATAGTATATTACTAAGCCTTGTCTTTCTACTGTCATATTTTCACCTAACCTATAATTTTTTTCTTCTTAAACTTATTAGACATTATATTTGCGATATCATTTGATAAAGAAATGAGCATTTTATTAATTTTTTCTTCTAATATTTTATATTCTATTACTTCTGGCATCGAATATAAAACATTTTTTGCATTACTTAAATTAAGACTTATCTTATCAAAATCCTTATAATAGTTTTTATTTGGTAATGCATCATTATAAATTGATTCTGCACGTTTAAAAGTCCAAATTTCTTTTTTATATTTTTCATCAATTATTTTTTTTAATTCTTTTAGCCTCAAAAAATCAGTAGAGGCTATAATTTCTGATATTAAGTTGTCTAAATCATCATATATAATATTATTCATATGCTAATTATACCACAATTTATTTTTTATCTAAATACGAATTTAGAGTTTTAAATAAACTTATGTTTCTTTTTAAGCCCTCAAGCTTATCCGTTAATTTATCATGAAGTTCAACTTTAGCTACCTTAATAAATTCATCATAATTATGCTCATAATACAAAATCTTATACCATTTAGGATGATATCGTAAATAATTTAAATATCCTTGATTATTATACAAAAATGCATAGAATTCGTATTCGTTAATACCAATCATCAAACTTTCTATCAAACAATGGATCCGTCGTATTCTTCTTTGATGCTGAAGCAGCCGTGGCACCTGCACCAAAGGAAGCTAAAAGCTCAAGAACCTTTTGAATTGAAGTAACATATTTAGTTATATTATCTGGATCAATTTTTTTAACATAACCAAGTACATTTTTTATCATATCTTCAGGTGAGTCTGTTTTGGCTTTTTCTTCTTTTTTTTCCTCTTGTTTTATTTCTTTTTCTAAGTCAAGCCTAATTTCCTTTTTCTTATAATCAGGAAATGGATCATCGCTAGATAATGTATAAGCTTCATAAATTTCTTGCCAAGTTCTTTTATGAGTTAACACCTCATCCTTAAGAAGCGGATGCTCCTTAATGTATTCTTTAAACTTATCGAGGTCCATTTAGTCACTTCCTACCATTAATATATGCAGAAATACTTACTTTTGACATAAACAATAAATTTCTTTTGCAATTTCATCAACGCTTTTTTGAGAAACATCCACAAGATAATTTGCATGTAATTTAACTTCATCATTAAAAATTTGTCTATCTATTTCGATTCTTTTTTGGGCATTTGAAGCACCATCATGACGCATGATCATTCTTTTAAATCTAACTTCTTCACTACAATCTAAATAAAAAATAGTTAAATCAAGTTTTGATGATAAATAACTTTTCATTCCATTTGGCTCCAAAATTAAATAACTATTGTCATTTAAAGAATTAATAGCTGTCCCATAATAATTCTCGTTATAGCAAACATATTCAAAGAAAAAATTTTCTTTTTCAAGACGTAAAAATTCATCTTTAGTAATAAAATGATAATCTATACCATTAACCTCACCTGATCGCATGCGTCTTGTTGTATATGTAACAACCTTCTCTAATCCGTATATTTTTTTGAGTGAATAACCAATTTGCGTTTTGCCTGAGGCTGATGGGCCTACTAAAATAATCATAATATCACTAACCTTTTAGTGACATTATAACATATAAAACTTTTTTTTAAGCTTTTTTTCTTTATTTTATGGCAAAATCCTATTTTTCTCATAATCTAATGGTGGTGAGTATATGTTTAGAAAAAATATGGCTGAGCCAAATCCTTACTACTTTGAAGGACAAATGCTTGACCGTCTTTATTATGAAATTGATTCCTTAAATCGAAAAACAAAAAACCTGAACAACAGGCTCAAAAGGGTTGAATCATTCTTAGGATTAAGACCAGATGAAAGATATGAACCCGAAATTCAATATAATGATTAAAGTCTAGTCAAAACATATCAAAAAACATATGATATAGCGAAGGGGGTGAAGCAATTGTATTATTACGGAATGCCTCAAGGCTGTTGCGGAATGCAAACACCTTACCAAAATAATCGTGGTTATGGTTATGCTTTAATTCTTGTACTTTTCATTCTTCTTGTAATCATCGGAGCTTCAGCTTGGTACTAGTAGATTTTTCTAAAATTTATGATATAATGATTATCGGTGATAATTATGTTTTTAAATAAAGATATCGTAAAAGAAGGAAATCAAATTTTAAGAAATGTATCAAAGGAGGTTCAAATACCACTTTTATCAAGTGACTTAGAATTACTATCTGGACTTCATGAATACGTTGTTGTCTCACAAATAGATGACCTTGTTAAAAAATATAAAATTAGACCCGGGGTCGGAATTGCAGCACCTCAGGTTGGGCAGAATAAACGAATGTTTGCTGTGGAATTTAATGACTTTCTTGATAACAATAAGCACTATTCTTTATCTGTTGTAAATCCTAAAATAATCTCAAGGTCAAAAGAATTAACCTATCTACCAGGTGGTGAAGGCTGCTTAAGTGTTGATCGCGAAACAACAGGGGTTACGCCAAGAAATTATAGAATAATTGCAAAAGGCTACTTCTACGACTTTATCAATAAAAAGCTTCAATTTAAAACAATTGAGCTTGAAGGCTATCCTGCAGTTGTATTCCAACACGAATATGATCATTTAGATGGTATTTTATTTACCGATAAAATGTATGATGAACTACCTAATGTAACTCCACTTTTTGAACTTGAAGAAGCTAATGAAGACGAATAATTTTCGTCTTTTTATTTTTGTTTAAGTTTTTTAATTAAGCTTGGAATATCTTCAAGTAAAATTTTTTCAAATTGAGATTTTTCAACGCTAATCGTTTTAATTTCATCATTTTCAATCAGGAGAAATCCGCGAGGTTCCATTTGGAAATTTCCACCAGAAATTCCTCCAAATGGTAAGGCCTCACTATTTTTAGAAGCGTATTCAGACCCACCACTTAAATGACATACCTTAACTGATGAATAAGGAATAATCATCCTTCCACCATCTAAACAAATGGGACTTCCTAGTACCTTATTTGTACTTGCTAATGTATTAGCCTCTTCTAGACTTACCTTTAAAAAATCTTCGGCTTTGCTCATATATTTTTCCTCCAATTATTACAAATATTTCCTGTAATAATATTTTTATCAATTTAAATAAATTTATACGAGCTTTTAAATTAAAAATAAGTCTTTTTTCATTAAAAGGATAATATAGGTAATTTCTTTTTTTTACTATAAAAAACAGTTCATTAATTAAATCATTAATTAAATAATATCCATTATAGGTTAAAAATGGACTAATTAGCTTAATATCTGTAAAATCATCAAAACGGATAATATCAATATAATCAATTGTAGCTCCCGCCATAATATGTTTTATTGGTTTAACTAAAGATAAATTTTTCTTAAAATTATCAACATTTTCTTTAGAGGTTTTATGTGATGCCTCTTCAATAAACCTATCAAAGCTTTTTAAATTTAATTTAATTTTAAGGCTTGAAATTAATAAATATATTTTAGTATTATTGTTATGCTCTATTTGAAGACCAACATCAAGAAAAAGGATTAAAAGAATAATACTAATGGTAATATAAGCCATTAAATCACCTTTTATTATTTTTTCCCTTATTAACGTAAATTATTCTTAAAAGAAATACCATAATTATAAATAACACTACTGATATTATTACAAAAATAAAACTTTTTGCACAAAAAGCACAATAAATCATTAGTATTAAAAAAATTATAATTTGAAATAAACATTTATCCGCTATTTTCATGTTATCATCTCCAGTTAGTTTTAACTAACTATAGTATATACTATAAAACTAAAATTTGCAAATAAAATAAAAAAATCAAGCAAATGCTTGATAATAATTATCTAAATGGTATAAAAACATTATTAAAACCAGGTTCATTAAATCCTACTTGGTAAGGAACATCAACGTCATAAACTCTAACTTCGCTTGATTGTGAACAAGTTGGAATTGTGAAATGTCTTTTATAAACATTCATTATATTATGTGTATGATAATTTACATAATGTGGAATATCAACAAATTGACAAGACTCTTCTACCTGATTACAGCATTTATAGTCTCCACAACCTGTATTTTCATTAAATGGGCATCCCATATTTTCTTGATAATAATTTTCTTTAAATGGATTTTCTAAATTACCATCATAATTACCTTGTTTTTGATTGTAATTCATGTATGGTGGAACATAATTCATTTTTATCCCTCCTCATTCTATTATATGCAAGAAAAAAATTAATGCTAAATTTTTAAGAACTTTAACCATAAAAAAAGGACCCGAAGGTCCATAGTGAATTAATTTCTATCACCAAATATTTGGAATAAAATTAAAAGCAATCTTAAAACTTCAATATAAATATAAAGAATACTAATAAGTAATCCAAATGCACAGCACCATTCATAGCTCTTATCACAACCGCCTTTTACCAGTTCTTGAGCTTCATTAAAGTTAGTAAGTAGCATTGCACAGGCATAAATTATAAATAACGCCTCTACTGCAATCATTACTCCAAGATTATTCATGATTGAATTAAATACAGGAAATATGCTCATTATTAGCATTACAAGAGCCATTAAAATAAGACTGATGCCTAAAGTTACAGTAAAACTATAAATCTTAGATTTATTTCTAATAATACCAGAAGCAAACACACCAAGCATTGCACAAAAAACAACAATTGTTGAAATAATAGCTACTAAAGCAATCCCTTCATATACAAGATTAAGCAATAAAGACAATGCCCCTAGAAATGCACCTTCACCAATTGCATATAAAATACCACAAACAGCACTAGCACGAGGCGACATTCGGCCAATTAAAACTGTAATAAAGCCTAAAATACCACTCCCAATTAAAACGCTAAGCAAAACACTTGTTCCAACGCCAGTGTACAAAGATGCAATCGCTGCAGCAGCTGATGCAATTGACACAAAAAGTAAAATTAAGGTTTTAATTGTAATACCCTTATATGATGCACAATCACTTTTAGAATATACGGCATCTTGATTTTCATTAATATTTGAAAACATTGGATTATTCATAATATCAAGCTCCTTTTCTTGAGTTTATTATACCATAAAGTTAACTATAGTAAACATTTCTTAGTTTGATTTTCCTATTTTTTTATAATTCACATTATTTTCACAAATTTTAAAGACAAAATAAGACAATTATTTATTTAAGCACTAAAGAAAAGCAAATAGCCCAACTTCTTCTTCTTTATCGGCCTCTGGAAGATCACCTAATGCACCCATTTGATCAAATAAATCAAATAATGTTTTATTAAGCTTTGTACGCTTAAGCATATCTTCTTTTGATGAAAATGGTCTTTCATCTCGAGCAATTTTTATTGATTCTGCAGCGGCAGGTCCAAGTCCATCAACTGCTGCGAATGGTAAACGTAAATTACCATTAACTAGATCTCCTTCAATTACAAAAGTTGATGAATCCGACTTATTAATGTCAACTGGTAAAAATTTGATTCCACGTGCAACTGCCTCAAGAGCTACACCTAACGCTGTTATTAAATCTTCATCCTTAGCTGTCTTACTCTTTATCGCCGATAATGTTTGAATTTTTTCACGAATAGCAAATGCTCCGCCTAAAAAAGCATTAACATCATAAGCTTTAGCACGCTTAGAAAAATAAGCACTATAAAACATCGCAGGCTTATAAACCTTAAACCATGCAATACGAAGGGCCATTAAAACATACGCCGTCGCATGAGCCTTAGGGAACATATATTTAATTTGCTCACAAGACCAAATATACCATTCAGGCACCTTCTTTTCAATCATAGCTTCTTTAAAGCCCTTCCATGTCTCAGGGTCTTTTGCAACCTTACCCTTACGCACAAATTCCATTATTTTAAAAGATTTTAATGGCTCAAGACCATCAAACATTAAATCGACCATAATATCATCACGACATCCGATAATCTTATCAAAGCCAATTGTACCATAATCAGTAGTTCCGTTTACAAGCTCTTTAGCATTTCCAAGCCATACATCTGTACCATGTGAAAGACCTGAAATTTTTACAAGCCCTGCAAATGTTGTTGGTTTAGTATCGATTAACATTTGACGAACAAAGGTAGTACCAAATTCTGGTACAGCATATGAGGCAACATCACTATCAATGTCTTCTGGCTTTACATTAATAGCCTCAGTTGAACCAAATAAGGAGAAAACCTTTTTATCATCAACAGGGATTTTTCTAGCATCACTAAACGGAAATTCGTCCTGATGTTCATGAACAATATCCATAAAGTATTTAATTAGAGTTGGATCATCATGACCAAGAATATCAAGTTTAAGAAGATTATCTTCAAAGGCATGATAATCAAAGTGTGTTGTTCTCCATGCAACAGTATCGTCATTTGCTGGATATTGAATTGGTGTTACATCGAATATATCAATTCGCTTAGGTACAACAACGATTCCACCTGGGTGTTGACCCGTTGAGCGCTTAATTCCAATTAAATTAGTAGCGATTCTTCCAGTTTCTGACGATCTCATTTGAAGACCCTTCTTTTCCGCATAGGCCTTAACATAACCAAATCCATTTTTATCTGCAATTGTAGCTACAGTACCACCTCTAAATGAATTATCATACCCCATCAAATGCCTTACAAATAAATGGGCCCGAGGTTGATATTCACCTGAGAAGTTAAGATCGATATCTGGTACCTTATCACCATTAAAACCTAGGAATGTCTCAAACGGAATATCATGTCCATCCTTCTTTAAAGGCTCTCCACAGCACGGACAGGTCATATCAGGAAGGTCATATCCCGAACCAACACTTCTTAGCACATCCTGAAGTTTACGTTCCTCTTCGCTATTTATTTTTTCTTCCTCTTCTTCAGAGAACTTTATCGCCATAAATTTACATTTTGGGCATAAATAATGTGGAGGTAGTGGATTAACCTCTGTAATATTCATCATTGTTGCAACAAAGGATGAACCAACAGAACCTCTTGATCCTACCAAGTAGCCATGATCTACTGAATCTTTAACCATTAGATATGCCATAAAGTATGTCGAATAATATCCTGAAGAAATAATTGATTTTAACTCACGATCAACACGAGCTCTAACAAATGGATGAGGATTTTCTCCATAATTTAATAAAACATTTTCCTCAACAACATGCTTCATTTCTTCAATCATTGAAGGATACCTGTATTTGGGATCAGGATGATCAGCAAATTCATCATCAGCAGGAACAAACATTTCCTTGTGGAAGCAATTAATTCTATCTATCATATCAGCAACTAAATTAGTATTAGTTACGACAATTTCATATGCCAAATCCTTATCTAAATAAGAAAACTCAGCAAGCATTTCATCAGTTGTACGAAGATGAGCATCTGGACTAACCTTATATCTTGAAAGTTCATGTACTCCACCACCAACCTGATTAGATGCAATTAATATATCACGATATTTTTGTTGCTCAGCTTCAATATAATAAGCATCACTTGTAGCAACAACAATTTTATTTAAGCTTTTTGCTGTATTAATAATCTTTTTTATTGTTTCTTTAATAATCATCTCACCATCATGCCCATCATTTAAAAAGTCAATTAAATGATTATAGCATTTAAGGGGCTGAACCTCAATTATATCAAGAGATTCCATTGCAACCTCTAAATCATGAGTTGAGCGATTTAACGCATTTTCAAAAACAGCGCCAAATGATCCTGATGATGTTGTAAGAACACCTTCATGATACTTATCTAAAACCGAATGCAATAATCTTGCATCACCGGCAAGATGAGTTGTAAGTGCATCAGATAAAAGCTTATACATGTTTTTATATCCAACTTGATTTTTAGCAATAACATTAATTCGTGATGGAATTATATGCTTATGCATTTTGCCATTATTAAGTAATGAATTTATATCCTTATAGTTAACAATACCAGTTTTTAAAACATCGTTAATAATTTGTAAAAAGCACTCAGCTGTAACTCTTGTATCATCAGTTGCACGGTGATGATGCTCCTGCTTAACCTTAAAAAACTTACATATAGCCTTAAGATTAAATTTACTTAAAACATCACCATATAAGGCACGACATAAATTTAGGGTATCAATTCCTGGCATCTTAGGATTAGGTAAGCCATTTTGTTCAAGCTTTGCATGAATCATACCAATATCGAAATCCGCATTATGAGCAACCCATATTGCTCCTTTACTAAATTCCATAAAGTTATTTAAAGCCTCAACAATCCCTGGTGCATCTTTAACCATTTCATCGGTGATTGATGTAAGTTCTGTTATTTTATTAGGAATAGACCTTCCTGGATTAATGAAAGTACTAAATGTTTCACTAATAATACCACCCTTAACCTTATGAGCACCAATTTCAATGATTTCATCATAGGTTTGACTAAAGCCTGTTGTTTCAATATCAAATACAACATAAGTTGCATCTTTAAGTACAATATCAGCCTCATCATAGGTAATATGCCAATTATAATCATCAATATAATCAAGCTCACAACCATATATTGGCTTAAAATCAGGATTTTTTTCTGTAGCATGATTAATATCAGGAATAGCATAAACACCATTTCTATCTGTAAATGCAATTGCTTTATGTCCCCAGCTAGTAACCGTTTTTACAATATCAGCAGCTTCATTTAAACCATCTAGGTTAGACATTTTAGTATGCATGTGTAGTTCTACACGCTTTACTTGTGCATTATCAGTTCGAGATGATTTATGATCCGCATGACTAACAAAGTTTAAAGAACTAGCTTGAATCGTAACCTCATGCTGAAAAGTATTATATTCGGCTTTACCCTGTACATTAACAATATCGCCAATCTTTAAAGCCTCAGCTGCTTGCAGTTCATTTTCCCTTACCCATTTATTTACACAAATACTATCAGTATCATCGAAAATCTCAATTTTCAATAAATAACTAACCTTTTTTTTAGATAAATCAAGTGAAAAAATTTCACCTTCAACCATAAAATTAGGCTCCCCTGATTGCTCTCTATAAGTAAAAATACCCTCCTGTGTCTGGGGAATTTCATTAATTTTAGATAAACTTGAAACCTCAACCTTTTTACGATAATCAGGCTTTAAATTTACAACCTCACGCTTATGCTGTTCTTCTTCAGCTTTACGTTCTTGATGTTCCATTAATGAAATAGTTTGTTTCATTTCCTCTTGTTGAATCTCTGATAAAGTTTTTAATGATTCATCAACCTCAAGTTTAAAATCAACATTCAAAAAAGCTTTATTAAATGATTGCTTAATTTGTGGCAAATATTCATTTAAAAAAACTGACTCTCTATCAATTGTAACAGTAAATAATCCATCACTATAAATATGTTTTAAGTCTAAAAAGCATTTAAATACAAGATTTTTTTCACTTAAAGATAGCATAATTGCATTATAATACTCGTTTGCAAGACTATAATCAAGGTTTTTATTTTCATATTCAACATTTAAAATAACTGAATCAAGACCAAGAGGTGTTAAAATAGACATAACCTCATGATGAAGAGCTTTAAAATCATTAGGCCTTAAAATCGATTTAATTTTTAAAAAAAGTTCAATCGTCTTAGTTTTTTTATACAAATTTACATTTGTAACTATAAGCTCGTTTTCTGCAAAATCAAGCGTTGTTCTTTCTTTTAAACAATCAATAAACTTCATATTATTCTCCTTTTCTAACCTCAATCTTAACTATCGCCTTAAGAGCTCTATTATATACAAAATAAGTATAAAGTAAGCCAATAACACTTAAAATTTCATAACCTAAAAAACCAGCAAAGGCGTTAAGTAATAAATAAGGAAACATTGCATATAATACAATCGTCCATTTAAAACGACCTTTTATCATCGGATTAATAAGATTTCCCAAAAAATAAAAAATAACTACAAATAAAATGACTTTCAAAATAAAAATAAAACAGTTAATGATTATATATGCACTTATAATATTTAAGTCATTTTCATAAACAACCTCATATAGCTTGCTTGTAAGTAAACTAATTTCTTTACTACTTGCATTCTTATCAATTTTTAAGTCACCAAGCTCTATATTTCCACTTGCAACCCTTATACCATATGTATAAATATTGAAAGTTCCATCCTCAATAATAACATTAAATTTTTGAGTGTCATAATCATCATAGCTAAATGCATAATTATAAAGATTTGTCGAAATATAAAAATTATCATTTATAATCTTACCATTTTGTGAAATAAGACTTCCGTTACTATTTCTTATTGCTTCTTCCATTAAATAATATTCATTTTTAGAAATAACAACGCCATCTTTAAAAAGACAAATAGTGGGTGAAAGTGCAATTATAAGCATAATAAAAAAATAAAATAATGTTTTATACATTTTTTCAGCAATATATTTTGCCGTAAAATGAGATTTAAATAAAACAATTGTAATACGCTCAAACACATTTTCACCTTCTAATGTTTTTATTATACCATAAATTAAGAAAAATAAATCCCTCTAACTTTCTTTTTCAAAAATAATATGTTATATTTTGCATGGTGATAAAAATGAATTTAACAAATGACGAAAAGCATTATAATACACTCGCAAATTATTATTTTAATAAATATCATGAAAAGGTAGCTAAAATCAGTCTTAATGCTGGTTTTAGTTGCCCTAACAAGGATGGAAAAAAAGGATATGGTGGCTGTACCTACTGTTCTAAATCAGGTTCCGGTGATTTTGCCGGAAGTCCTAACGATGACTTAAAAACACAATTTTTGAGTATTAAAAAAGTAATAGCAAAAAAATGGCCTAAAACCTTATATATACCTTACCTTCAAGCAAACACAAATACCTATGGTGATATCGATCAACTTGAAAAAATATATAATGAATTGCTAAATCTTGATCCTAATGTTGTAGAAATATCAATTGCTACAAGAGCTGATTGTCTTGAAAATGAAAAAATAAATTTATTATCAGAAATAAACAAAAAAATACCAGTTCAAATTGAACTTGGGCTTCAAACATCAAACGAAAAAACAGCTAAAATTATCAATCGAGGTTCAACTAATAAGGAACTAATTGACGCTGTTAAAAGGCTTAGAGAAAAAAATATCGAGGTTGTTATTCATATAATGAATGGACTTCCAAACGAAAATGAAGCTGATATGCTTAATACAATTGATTTTATTAATTCATTAGACATCCAAGGAATAAAAATTCATAGCCTTTGTATCCTTAAAAATACCAAAATGGGTGATGACTATTTAAAAAAGCCTTGGCCTCTTTTAACATTAGACGAATATATTAAGATAACAGTTAATCAGATAAGACATTTAAGGAGTGATATTATAATTCATCGTCTTTCAGCTGATGCCGATTTAAGCGATTTAATTGCACCATTATGGACAAGAAAAAAGCTTGTCGTAATGAATGAAATTGACAAGCTTATGCGTAAATATAATTATTATCAAGGAGATCAATTTAAAAAAGGCCATTCCTCATAAACAAGAAAATAGTTTTCTTCAAATATCTCTTCAAAAAGTTTTTGTGATGTAAAAGGACAAACAATTGAAACAAGCTTTAAATAGATAAGTGCTTCTCTTTCACTCATTTTATTCGTTAGAAGCTCTTCAAATAAAAACCGATTAATTGATTCAATATATAAATCAAGTCTTTTATTCTTCAATAATGAATTTAATTCACCTGTTAATTTATAAAGCCTTTCTTCAAAACAAAATGTATTTTCTGAAAACCCATCATGATACAATGACTCAAGTTCATCAATAAATTGCTCATATTTAGCAATATGAAGCTTTGTCATCTCAAAGTCATCACATGGCTCAGCACTTAATATATATAGGCGATATGCATCTTCTTTAGATTCTCTTAATATATCTCTTGTAAAATTAATATTTTGTGTGTTATATGCGAGTAAAGCTTGTTCACTAACCGGGTTTAACTTATAAAGAGAATATTCTACTTTAGGACTTTCATTTAATGCAAGTTTAATCAAATGAGGAATAATTAATTCTTCAATTATTTTATCTTCATTTATAAATGATAATTCCTTTGCATCAGGTTTTGAAATTTCAACATTAAGATTTGTATCAATTCTGCCTTCTAAGTAACGCATTAAAGAATAAACCAATTCTTCCGTCATTTCAAAGCCTGATATCTCATATTCACTTTCTAATTCTGCTTCATTATTTATAACTGGTCTCATTCGCTGATTATAATAAAAAGGCAAATATTTTAAATTAGAAGGTACAATTTCTCTTTCATTTTTGAGCATCATTGGAATAAGAATTCCATAGCCCTCTTTTTTAGAAATAATTAGTTTTGTTGACTCATATTGATATTCTATAAATGCCATTCCTTCAAAGACAAAGTTTTCTTCTAAGGCTCTAGATGCCTCATTTATGTCTAATCCATTCAAAAAATCCGAATTTATCATTAAATCATTTTCAGTAATTTCCTTAACATCAAGACCAAATGAATCGGTGTATATTTTATCAAATTTCCTACACGCAGGAATAAGTGGATAAATGTCACATTCCGTATCATAGCTAATAAATAGCAACACATCTTCGCCTGTTAAAGGATTTAAAACTGTGGTTCCCGAAAAAACACCAGCTTGATAACCATTTTGAAGATAATGATTAACCACCTCATATTCAGTACTACATACATATGGCATAACATCCATATATTTAGGATTAAGTAAAATTGCGACAACACCACCTAACCAATATGTTTTAGGAAGATTAACTTTAATCTCAATTTTTTCTTTATAGTTTGAAAATAAAAACTTAACGCATCTTTTTTTGCCAAGACGCTCATAAATTTTATCTTTTTTTTCGGCAGAAAGACTAAGACCATCAATTAATGTTTCCAATTCTTTAATATATGGCCTCATTTCAAAATAAAAATAATCATCATTTGTCTTGCATAGCAAAGCATCCGTTTTAGCATCGTAAAATGCCCCATTATTTTCTCTAGCTTCAAAATAATTATATATTTTAATACCCAATGAATCAGTTAAAACCGGTCCATTTTCAAAAAAAATATCTTTATTATAAAGACTTAAAAAAATCTTATCAATTTCTTTGAGAACAAAATCATTTTCTTGAGTTATAATCGACTCATAATCAAAACCAACTCCCATTATATTTAAAACATCAAGATATTCTTTAAGCATATTCTTCGAATCCAAATAATGATTTGATAGAAATGAATAGCTTACATATGATGCCGTATCAATGCCAATTATATAATAAATATTTTCTCCACACATTTTGAAGTAGCGATTAAATGTATCGGCTAAAAGATATGGATAAAGGCTTTTACTTGTCATGCTATAAGAATCTATTGGTGTAATTTCCGTAGATATAATTCTTTTTTGCTTAAACCTATCTTTTTCTAAATTAAAAACACGACTATCATGCCATCTTTTAATTAATGATTTATTGTATTCATCCATTCTTTCACCACCTTATAAACTTATAAAAAAAACTGCAAGGAGTTGCCTTACAGTGATTTTATTTATTGAGCATTTTTCTCAACATAGTCAACTAAATCGCCAACTGTTTTAAAGCTTTGAGCTGTATCATCATCAATTGTAATACCAAATTCATCCTCAAGAGCCATTATAACTTCGACAGCATCAAGGCTATCTGCACCTAAATCCTCACGAATATTCGCTTCTTTTGTAATTTTAGCTTGGTCAATATTTAATTCATCAGAAATAATACTTTTAATCTTATCAAAAATTTCCATTTTATCTGCTCCTTTTATTAAAATTATAACTTATATACATTCTAAAAGCAAGTCAATTATCTTAAATAAGCCGTCCATTATTAATTGTTTTAATAATATAACCTTTTTTTAAATTATCTGTTTTTTTAGTTAAAACCATAATAGCAACACCCATTTGATGTATTTTATCAAGAATATCATAAATAACCTTTGATCTTTCACTATCTAGTGATCCGGTTGGTTCATCCAAGATTAAAGCCTCGGGTTTAGACATTAAAAGCCCTGCCAAATAAACCTTAATTCTTTCAAGACCATTAAGGCTCATCATGTTTTTATAATTTATACCACTTGCATCAACAAGAAAAAGAGCTTTTGAAGGACTTATAGCCTTGTGATGGCATATCAATTCCATATTTTGCATAACATTTAGACTATCGTCAAAATAAATATTTGAAGGCATAAATGCAAGCTTAGTATCTAAGAGTTCTAAGCTTTTTTTAGAATATTCATTAATATCAATTCCATAAAGAGAAATTGTTCCTTCTGTCAACTCTCTTGACTTTGTTATCAAATTAAATATTGTTGTTTTTCCAGAACCAACAGAACCACAAATCACTAGATAATCACCTTGATTGAGGGATAAATTAATATGGTTAAGAATAGTTTTATCGTCATAGCATTTTGAAACATTTGTAATTTTTAAAATATTATTCAAGACAAAATTTAACCTTTCTTTCTTCTAAATCAATTTCTTCAATTTTTGCTAATGACTCAATTCTTATACCCTTACTTCTCAAACGCTTACCACCTTGTTGATAAGCTTTTTCAATTGCACAACCAATGCCTGCAACTGTAGCTCCTGCTTGAACACAAATATCATACAATCCTTCTGCAGCCCAGCCGTTTGCTACAACATCATCAATTATTAAAATATTATCATTTTCATCAATAAAATTATCTTTAATATATGCGTAATAAGATTTTTTCAATGTGTATGAATATATTTTAGAAATATAAGTGTTTTCAGGTAGTTTAGCTGAATACTCCTTTTTAGCATATACTACTGGAACATTAAACTTTAAAGCTGTTGCTGTTGCAAGTGCAATACCAGCAGATTCAATCGTTAATACCTTTGTAATCTTATCTTCCTTAAACCTATTATACCATTCATCTGACATTTTATTTAAAAGATCTATATCTAGCTTTTGATTTAAAAAAGAATCAACCTCTAACACATTATCATCATTAATTATTCCTTCTTTTACAATTATATCCTCTAAATACTTCATAATGTCACGTCCTAACCTTAAATGTCAAGTATATTATACCAAATCAAAGTAATATTTAAAAGTAAAAAAATCAAGTAAATTAAGTTTACTATAAACAAATATAAAATTAATTAGTAAATATTGTTAATTTTTAAAGCTCTTTTCTATGCTATTATATGACTAGGAGGTTATAAGTATGAAAAAAATACTAATATTTTTAAGCATTATTTTTATTGCATTTTCAATAAGCAAAAAAACAAATGCAACAACACTTGGTCTTGTTGATACAAACGGTTCTAATTTGAACATTAGACAAGAAGCATCAATCAATTCTAAAATTTTAGGCAAAATTCCCGATAATACTTATGTTGAAATATTAGATAATAAAGATAACTTTTTTTATATAAGCTATAATAATATTAAAGGATATAGTCATAAGGATTACATAAAATCATTGACATCAATTCAAATGGTTACAACTGATAATTTAAATCTTAGGAAGGCTAAATCAACTTCTGCAAGTATAATTCTTACCATTCCTAAAGGTAGTATTCTTACGGTTTTTAATAATGTTGGTAGTTGGTCTTACGTTTCATATGATGGTAAATATGGTTATGTTGCAAATGCCTATTTAAAAGATAGTGGTACCTATTTAAATGTCCCAAGCTATAAGCAATATGATTCAAGGTGGAAGGACACAAAAATTACATCATCAAAGACAATACATCAAATTGGTTGTCTTACAACTGCTATGGCAATGAGTGAATCATATAGACTAAATAAAACCATTTACCCAAATGAAATGATAAAAAAGCTTTGTTATACTACATCAGGTGATATGTACTGGCCAAGCAATTACAAAACTTCTACTACAGGTAGTTATTTAAGTGTAATTAATACTAATTTAAAGAATAAAAAGCCAACTATAATTGGCGTAAAGAACTCTACAAGTACGCACTTTGTTATTGTTTATGGGTTTAGTGGCCAAGCATCAAGTTTAAGCTCTTATAAAATTCATGATCCAGGATCAAACACTAGAACAACTCTAGCAGATCTATTTAAGGCTTATCCAACTTATATGAAAATTGCCTATTATAGTTAATAATTTAATGCTATAATATTTTTAGGTGATATTGTGACTATTTATGTTGATGGCGATGCTTGTCCAGTAAAAGATATTATTATTGAGGTTGCTTCTTTTTTTAGAGTTCCCGTTCATCTTTTTATTGACACATCCCATAGCTACTCAAATCCTAATATAAAAATAACAGTTGTAGATTCTGGACCTGATAGCGTTGATTTTGCAATCATGCGTTTAATTAAAGAAAATGATCTTTTAATTACCCAAGACTATGGTTTATCTTCTCTTGCAATCTCAAAAGGTGCTATAGTACTTCATCCATGTGGAAAAATAATTAATATTAATAATATTGATACTTTACTTGTAAATAGATATCTAAATAGAATTGAAAGAAAAGTTAGCAATCACATTAAAGGGCCTAAAAAAAGAACCAAAGCTAATGATGAAGACTTTAGAAAGGCTTTAATAAATATTTTAACTCAAAACTAATTTTAAATTATTGACTTTAAATGTAATTACTTTTAAAATTAATATATATATATCAAATTGGAGGAAATATATGAAAGCATTATATTGGCTAAGAAAGCTTATGGGCTTTGTGCTTGTGGCTGCATGGATGGTTCTTTACCTAGTTTTATTCTTAAATGGTAAAACTAAATATTCTACTTTATTAATTATAATCTTACTTGTTATTGTTTTAATTTCGATGTCAATTTATCCCCGTTCATCAGAATATTGTAGCTGTGGTCATAGGTGGTATAAAAAATATACATTTAAGGAAACTACTTCTAGCTCAAAGACAAATAAAAAAGGAATTACTAAAGAAACATTTGTACATGTATTTAATTGTAATTGTGCTTGCAACAATTGCAAGAAAGTAAAAAATTATGAAATTAAAGCTGATGGTGGTTATAATATTACAACCCCTGATGGAAAGCATGAAAGTCACCGCATTAAACAAAATATTTATATGCAAAATAAAAACCTTTTAAATAAATAATTTGAGCATTATTCATGCTCTTTTATTTCACAAAAAGACAGTACAACTAAAATGTACTGTCTTTATTTATTATACTTTTACGTTATGAGGCTTTTCACCCTTTTTAAATTCAATTCTTCCCGCTTTAATTGCCCCAACCGGACAAACATTTGCACATAAATGGCAGCCAACACAACGTTTTTCATTAATTTTAACCTTGCGGGTGTCTTCATCAAACTCAATTGCTTGATGTCCGCCATCATAGCAAGAAATATAACATCTTCCACAATGAACGCATAAATCCGAATCAATTTGAGGATAACAAATATAAGACCGATCCAAATCCTCAGCCGGAATAATATTTATAGCAGCACGTCCAACCATTTCTTCTACTGAATTATACCCATGATCCTCTAAATAATGTGACAAACCTGATGTTAAATCTTCAATAATCCGATAGCCATATTGCATAATAGCTGTTGTAATTTGTAATGTTTTAGCACCAAGAGAAATAAACTCAGCGGCATCCTCCCATGTTTCAATTCCACCAATACCGGAAATTTCTACACCCTTAAGCCTTTCATCATTATACATTTGAGCAATAAAGCGCAATGCAATCGGTTTAATAGCCTTACCTGAATAACCTGAAACAGACGATTTTCCATTAACCATTGGAAGGCCAACATTATTTTCAAGATCAACATTGCAAATAGATTTTACTGTATTAATAGCTGCAATACCATCAGCTCCACCCTCAAGAGCAGCAAGTGCAACCTCATTCATATCGCCAATATTAGGAGTCATTTTAGCAAGCATTGGAAGCTTAGAGCCACGTTTAACAGCCTTACAATACTTATTTACAAGTGAAGGTGATTGACCAACATCAGAACCCATTGCATGGCTTGTCATTTGCGGACAGGAAAAATTACATTCAATCATATCCGCACCTGCCTCTTCAACAAGATGAGCAAGACTCTCCCATTCTTCTTCATTAGAGCCCATTATAGACGCAATTAAAACCTTATTAGGATAATCATGCTTTAATTTTCTTAACGCTGCTAAATTCTCCTCAAGAGGATGCTCAGCAATTTGCTCCATATTTTTAAAACCTATCCAAGGAGTTCCTTCTTTTCTTAAAATATCAAAACGAGGCGAAACTTCATTTGCAATAAAAAAACCAATAGTTTTAAAAACAACGCCCCCGAAGCCCATATCATAGGCTTTAGCACACATTTCGTAGCAATTTCCTACTGGAGATGATGATAAACAAAATGGATTTGGGAATTTAACTCCACAAAATGTAATTGAAAGATCTTTTTTAAGCATTTTTCTTACCTCCCTTTAAATATGTATCAATAGCATCAGCCGCTTCTTTACCTTGTTTAACAGCATACACAGCTAATTTATCAGAAAAAGTTACATCTCCTGCAGTAAAAACCTTAGAAATAGAGGTTTGATAATTATTAGCTATAATGTAACCATTTTCTTTATCAACACTAAAATCATCAAGACATGTTTTTTGACCAACTGCAAGATAAATATAATCGGCCTTAATTGAGAGTTCTGAATTAAGTTTTAAATGTTTAAACCTAACTAAACCATTTTCATTTGAAATAGGTGTATATCCATCTAAAATAGAAGCATTAAGCTCTCTTGCATAAGAAAGTTCCTTTTTTGAAGCTAAAAATTCACTTGCCGTTTCTCTTGCAACACATATAACATTATTAGCACCTTTATTTTTTAAAGATGTAACAACATCCATTGCAACATCACCACCACCAATTACAAGATGAACTGCATTTTCATCAATTTCTACACCATTACGCTTATTTAAGGCTAAAAAATCAACAGCTTTTGTTGCTCTTGTATCATTTTCAAATAGTTCAAGGCTTCTTCCTTCTGACATACCAGTCGCAAGTAAAACGGCATCATAATCTTTTTGAAGTCTTTCAAATTCATTTTTGTCAATTTTATGATTCAAAATAAAATTAACTCCTAAAGCCTCAATATGACTAATTTCCTTATCTAAAACAGCATCCGGTAATCTTTCACTAGGGATTCCATATCTTAGCCAACCACCAATTTTATCCCTTTTCTCAAAAACATCAACTTCATAGCCTTTAACTCTTAAAGATACGGCCGCTTGAAGACCCGCTGGTCCCGAACCAACAACTGCAATTTTACCATTTTCTTTCCCTACAACTTTAAGCACCTGCATATTAATAGATGATTCAAAATCCGTAATATATTCTTGAATCATTGCAATATCAATTGGCTTATCAATACCACATCTTGAACAAGCACTTTGACATAACTTTTCAGTTGGGCATATTCTTGCACAAACCCCTCCAAGAGCATTATTTTCTCTTACAACCTCAACAGCTCCTTTAAAATTTCGAAACCTAACCGCTCTAATAAAACGCGCTGGATTTGTTTTAGCAGGACACGCCTTAGAACAAGGTGCATCATAGCACAACAAACATCTTGAAGCCTCCTCAATTATAAGTAAAGGAGTATATTTCTTCTCTTTTTCCATATTCAATTATTCCTTCTTTTCCTTTTATATTTAATAATCCAGTTATCTGGAATATTATCGTACCTAGTATTTCTATTATACTCAATTTAAGTATATATTTCAAGGCTTTGAACAAATAAAAAGGATACCAACAATAATGCTGGCACCTTGTGATTTAAGATTATTTATTTTAATATGTTATTAAGCTCATCTAAAGAAAGCCCTGTAATAGAACTAATAAATTCTTTAGTTTGACCACTTTCAAATAGCTTTTTAGCTATTGCAATATTCCTTTCTTCAATCCCTTCAGCCTTTCCCTTAACTAAGCCTTCTTCAAGTCCTTCCTCCCTAGCAGTTTTAAATTGAGCTTTTTGGTCCCTTAAAAACATTTCATGAGAAAATGATTCGGC
>ERZ1106922.63-NODE-63-length-59163-cov-14.076521_pt1 | contig 59163 bp, 73 predicted proteins | sample MGYA00403656_ERZ1106922 | MGnify/ENA primary metagenome ERZ1106922 (study PRJEB35170, sample SAMEA104062453) | human gut metagenome | biome: human gut; feature: human-associated habitat; material: faeces | place: Denmark | collected 2012-10-12 ... | reverse complement strand
AAGATTTGTTTACAGAAAATCTCGCAAAGTGTTGCACTTAGTTTGACAATTCATCCGGATTACAAAAAGACGCGACGAAAGTCGCGTCTTTTTTCATTCGTCCGTATTTTCGGGATATCGCGTGACCGGGTCTTCCAGCGCCGCAAGGTATTTCCTCGCGAACGCCCGCGCGGACGGCAGGTCCTGGTCCGACCAGTTGCCGCACTCCGAGGGCGACGCTCCCGGGACGTCCCCTTCGAACCCCGCCGCGTAAGCGAACGCCTCGCGCACGAGGGGCAGGACCGACTCGGGCGTCTGATCCCCGAACATGAGCAGGTAGAAGCCCGTGCGGCAGCCCATGGGTCCGAAGTACACCACTTCGTCCTTGCGCGCGGAGTTGCGCAGCCACGTCGCCACGATGTGTTCCAGCGTGTGCGCCGCGCCCGTTCCCATCACTTTCTCGACGTTGGGCGCGGTGACGCGCAGGTCGAACGTGGTGACCGTTGCGCCGCGGAAAGAGTCGCGGCGGGACACGTACAGCCCGGGGCGCAGGCGGGTATGATCGACGTTGAAGCTCGCTATGCGTTCCATGTCAGGCTCTCCCCGCGTCGATGTATTCGTCGTATGTCGTGTCTTTGTCGTACACCTTCTCGCCGCCCTCGATGTCGATGATGCGCGAGCACACCGTCTGCACCAGCTCGTGGTCGTGCGAAACGAGCAGCACGGGGCCTTTGAAGTTGATGAGCCCCTTGTTGAGCGAGGTGATGGATTCCAGGTCGAGGTGGTTGGTCGGTTCGTCGAGGATAAGGACGTTGCCCTGTTCGAGCATCATCTTGGCGAGCATGCAGCGCACCTTCTCGCCGCCCGACAGCACCTTGGCTTTTTTGAGCGCCTCTTCCTTGGAGAAGAGCATGCGTCCCAGCCAGCCGCGCAGGAACTCTTCGTCGTGCTGTTTGGCGTACTGGTCCAGCCAGCGCACCAGCGTCAGATCCACGCCGTCGAAATAGTCGTCGTAGTTCTGCGGCATATAGGAGAACTGCGCGGTGCTCCCCCACTTGTACGTGCCGCCGTCCGCCTCTTCCTTGCCCGTGATGACGTCTAAGAGCATGGACAGCGTGTTGCCGTTCTCGGACACGAAGCCTATCTTGTCCCCTTCCTTGACGGTGAAGGAGATGTTCTCGAAGAAACCTTTCTTGGTCAGGTTCTCCACTTTGAGTATGTCCGCGCCCAGCTCGCGCTCGGGCTTGAAGTCCACGTAAGGATACTTGCGGGAGGAGGGCTTGATATCCGTTATCTCCAGCTTTTCCAGCTCCTTCTTGCGGCTGGTCGCCGACTTGGCGCGCTTGGCGTTCGCGGAGAACCGCGCTATGAACTCGCGCAGCTCCTTGGCGCGCGCCTCCGCCTTCTTGTTCGCCTCTTTCTGCTGACGCAGCAGGAGCTGGCTGGACTCGTACCAGAAATCGTAGTTGCCCACGTACATAGTTATCTGGCGGTAGTCCACGTCGCAGATGTGCGTGCACACGCGGTTGAGGAAGTGACGGTTGTGCGACACGATGATGATGCACGTGTCGTCCAGATCCATCAGATAGTCCTCCAGCCAGTTGGCCGTGCGCGCGTCGAGGTTGTTGGTGGGCTCGTCGAGTATGAGTATGTCCGGCTTGCCGAACAACGCCTGCGCGAGCAGGACCTTGACCTTTATCTTGGGGTCGACGTCCGCCATGAGCGTATCCGCCAGCTCGGCCGGCACGCCCAGCGAGTTGAGCATGGCGTCGGCGTTGGCCTCCGCTTCGTATCCGCCCAGCTCGGCGAACTCCGTTTCGTACTCGGCGGCCTTCATGCCGTCCTCTTCCGTGAAGTCCGCTTTGGAATACAACGCGTTGCGCAGCTCGTTCAGCTCCATGAGCCGCTTGTGTCCCCACATGACCGTATCGCGCACCGTCTTGTCGTCATACGCGTTCTGGTTCTGCTGGAGCACGCTCATGCGCTCGTTCTTGGACACGGTGACCTCGCCCTTGTTCGGCTCGATCTCGCCCGTGAGCACCTTGAGGAAGGTGGACTTGCCCGCGCCGTTCGCGCCGATTATGCCGTAGCAATTCCCCTTGGTGAATTTGATGTTGACGTTCTCGAACAGCACCCGCTGCCCGAACTGGAGAGATACTCCCGTGACCTGTAACATTGACCCTCCCGTGACGGCTCCCCGCCGCCCTGTCGTTCGTTTCCGTTATTCGCAAGACCCATTATACTATATTTCCCCGATTAGGGCAACCGTTTTTTATTGATTTCGCCGCGCGGATATGATATCATGTCAATATGTTCAGACGCAACAAAAGACCGGACAACGGTTATTACCTCTCGCCCTTCGGGGAAGAGTTCCTTGAAAAGCGCGCGCGCCGCATGAACGCCCTCGCGATCGCCCCGATCGTCCCCATGATCGCCGCGGTCATACTCTGGATCGCGCCCGGCATAGGCTCGCTGCTCTGGCTGCGCGGCTCGTATGAGGCGATGACCTTCTACCTCATATTCTTCTTCGTCGCGCTCATCGCGCTCGTCGTGTGCGCGGTCATGAGCTTTTTCGGCTACAAGCCCCGCAAAAAGATCCCCCGCTCGAGCGGCCCGCTGCTCGGCTTCGCCAAGATGTCGTACAACGGACTGTTCGTGACCGCCGTCGTCGTGACGCTGGCGTTCGTCTATCAGCTCGTCACCGTCGTCGGCTACGCCGTGTCCCTGGGCAGCGGCTACATCGAGAAGCTCGCCGCGCTCTACGCGCCCGACGCGCACATCGGCATGGACGCGGTCAGCATCATAGTGACCGTGCTCATGGCGCTGTCCGCCGCGGGTAGCTGGATATACTACGTCAGCCTGTTCCGCCTCAACCGCCCCATGCAGCTCGTGTTCCCGAATGACGACGCACGTCCCTCCGACGCGCCCGCCTTCCCCGACCCCGAGGAAGCGGAAAAGCATCGCCCGTCCCGCCCCGACTACTCTCCGCCCCCGCCCATGTTCCACCTCTCCGAAGAGGAAAAGGAAATGGGCCGCCGCGAGTTCGAGGACTCCGACGATCCGCATGACGACAAGAACGCCCGCGACAAAAAAGGCGATCGCGGCGAAAAAGACGATCGGGACAAAAAAGACTGACCCCATCCCCTTACTCCCGCTTTTGTTACCGCCCGCGAACCGCGGACACGAATCGCGAACCGCGGACACGAATAAGGAAACAAACCGTCAAAAAAGATATCCGCAAGGCTTGCCTTGCGGATATCTTTTTGCTCGCTTACGCCGACATTCGATGTCGTGCGGTCAGGCGAGGAAACTTTCCAAGGTGCGGGCGAGGCCGTCCTCGGTCACGGGCGGCGCGACGAGGTCTGCGACCGCCTTGCACTCGGGGCGGGCGTTGCCCACCGCCACGCCCAGTCCCGCCGCGCGCAGCATGTCCATGTCGTTGTTACTGTCGCCGAACGCGGCGATCTCGTCGGCGGAGCGGCCCAGGCGCTTTGCGAGGAAGAGCATGGCCTTGTCCTTGCCGGCGGACGCGGGTATGGCTTCGAGGTATATCGGGCGGGAGAACACGAATTTGGAGCGAGGGAAACGCCGTGTGGCGGGCAGCTCTTTCAGCCCGTTCGCGACCTGTTCCGCACTGCCTATCATGAGTATCTTGTCGAAGGGGTGCGGGTATGTACGTATGAACTCGCCGAGGTCGCCCACCTCGTCGAAGGAGCAGTTGGTGATGATCTCGTACCTGCGGGACGCCTCGTTCTTGCGGGACACGAACATGCTGTCCCCCGAATACACCTGCGCGATCATGCCGCGCGCTTCCGCCTCCGCGGCCAGCCCGATCATCTCGTCGCGATCCATGCCCTCGCGGCGGATGACGTTGCCCTCCGCGTCCGCGACCAGTCCGCCCTGAAAGCATATCACGGGGACGGCGGGGTGCGGCTCGCCGTAGACGACGGGCAGCAGTTTCTTGACGGACGCATAGCTCCTGCCCGTGCAGACCACGAACGTACCGCCCGCCTCGCAGTACGCCTTTATCGCGGCGAGCGTGCGGGGCGTTATGGTACCGTCGGGCAGCGTGAGCGTGTCGTCATAGTCCGAAAAAACGATGGGATATCTTGGCTTGGTCATGTGGTCCCTTCCTTTTTGCCGTGAAAGTATTCGTATACCGCGATCGCGGAGGGCTTGTCCATGCCGGGCGTGGATTCCAGCGCCTCGACGGGCAGTGCCTTTATCTTCTCCAGAGAGCCGTAACGCTTGAGCAGCAGCTTGCTCTTCTTCTCGCCTATGCCGCGTATCTTGGTCAGCTCGGTGCCGATGTGACGCATACGCGTCCTGCGGTGATAGGTTATCGCGAAACGGTGCGCCTCGTCGCGCACGCGTTGCAGCAGTTTGAGCGCGGCGCTGTCCCGCGAGAGCAGCACGGGGTCGGGCGAAGTGGTGGTGAATATCTCCTCTTCCCTTTTTGCCAGACCCACCATGGGGATGTCGAAGCCCGCCTCGCGCATGACGGCGTGCGCCGCGTGCAGCTGGCCCTTGCCGCCGTCTATGACGATGAGGTCGGGCAGTTCGGTGAACTTCTCGTCCCCCTCCGACGCGCGCGCCAGCCGACGTTTGAGCACTTCCGCCATGCAGTGGAAGTCGTCGTTGCCCTCCACCGTCTTGATGCGGTAACGCCTGTACTCGCTGCCCGCCTTGCTGCCGTCTATGAAGCAGACGCCGCTCGCCACCTTGTCCGTGCCCGATATGTGCGAGATGTCGTAGCACTCTATGCGGTGCGCGGAGGGCAGATGCAGACGATCGCACAGCATGTCGCAGGCGCCGTACGTCTGTTCGCGCAGGCGTATCTCGCGGTCGGCGGTGCGCTCGATGCAGTCGCGGGCGTTGGCCTCGGCGGTGAGCACGAGGTCGCGCTTCTGCCCGCGCTTGGGCACCGCCACGTGCACGGGTCCGCCGCGCAGGTCGGAAAGGCATTTTTCCAGCGCTTCCGCGTCCGTGTCCACGTTGACGTATATCTCGCGCGGGACGGGCGCGTCCGTGTAATACTGCATGATGAACGCCGACAGCGCGTCCCCGCTGTCCGACGCGTCCGCGGACGGGTAGTTGCCGTTGGGCAGCAGTTTGTTGCCCCGCACAGGCATGACGGACACCGCGCTGCGCAGTCCGTCCGTGACGTAAGCGAAAAAGTCCGCGTCCGTTATGTCCAGATCGGCGAGCGTGCGCTCGTCCAGCTTTTTGACCATGGCGAGCAGTCCGCGATATTCTATGGCGCGCTCGAAGTCCTCCGACTCCGCCGCCGCCATCATCTTGTCCGTGAGTATCTTTTCCGCCGCGCCCGTCTTGCCGTTCATGAACTCCGCGGCGGCGCGGCACGCCTCGTGGTATTCCTGCTCGCTCACCCTGCCCGTGCAGGGCGCGAGGCACAGCCCGATATGCCAGTCCAGACACTCGCGCGTCGCGCGCATGGTACGCGAACAGGTGCGCACGCCGTACACCGACTTGATCACGCGCACTATCGCCTTGGCGGAAAGACTGCCGCCGAACGGCCCGAAGTACTTCGCCCCGTCCTTTTTGGGGTGGCGCGTGACTTCCAGGTTGGGCGCGGGGTCCGTCATCTTCATGCGGATGTACGCCGCCTGGCCCTTGTCGTCCTTGAGCAGTATGTTGTAGCGCGGCATGTGCTTTTTGATGAGCGTGGATTCCAGCACGAGCGCGTCCGCCTCGGTGAGCGTGACAAAAAAGTCGAAGTCGTCCACGTTGTCCACCATCGCCTGCACCTTGACGGGCTTGGGCGAGTTGCGGAAATACTGCGTCACGCGGCGTTTGAGTATGACGGCCTTACCCACGTATATGATATTGCCGTGCGCGTCCTTCATTATATACACGCCCGGTTTTTCGGGCAGTTCTTTTATCTTGGGTTCTACCTTCTCGCTGTTGAACATCCGTTATTTGCACTCCATCCACGACCGACCGACGTGTACGTCCGCGACGAGCGGCACGCGCAGCCGAACGGCGTTCTCCATCTCGCGGCGGAGCAGCTCCGCGACGGCGGGCGCGTCCTCCTCGGGCGCGTCCACTATCAGTTCGTCATGCACCTGGAGTATGAGCTTGGCGGGCTTGCCCTTGAGCGCGGCGTGCACGCGCAGCATCGCCGCCTTGATTATGTCCGCGGCGGTGGACTGCAACGGCATGTTCATGGCGGCGCGCTCGCCGAAACTGCGTTGCTGGAAGTTGTTCGAGCGCAGCTCGGGTATGGAACGCCGACGCCCGAACAGGCTCTCGGCGTAACCGCGCTTGCGCGCCGTTTCCACGACCTCGTCCAGATACGCCTTGACGCCCGGATAACGCTCGAAGTATCGGGTTATATACGACTTGGCCTTGGAGGGCGACAGCCCCAGACGCTCGCTCAGCCCGTAAGCGCTCATGCCGTAAATTATGCCGAAATTGACCGTCTTGGCCATGCGGCGCTCCTTGGGCGTTGGCTCGGCCGTACCGAACAGCTCGCGCGCGACGGCGGTGTGGATGTCCACGCCCGCGTTGTACGCCGCCACGAGCGCGGGGTCCCCCGACAGGTGCGCCATGACGCGCAGCTCTATCTGCGAGTAGTCGGCGCTCACTAGCAGGTGGCCTTTGCGCGCGATGAACAGGTCGCGCAGTATCTTGCCCTCTTCCTCACGGACGGGTATGTTCTGAAGGTTGGGCTCGGAGGAGGACAGCCTGCCCGTGGACGTCTGCATCTGATTGAACTCGGTATGCACCACGCCGTCCGCGCCCGCCACCTTGCCCAGCCCCTCGATGTACGTGGAGCGCAGCTTGGTTATGAAGCGGTAGCGCATGACCTCGGGCACGACGGGGTGCTCGTCCGCTATGTGCGAGAGTATCTCGGCGGAAGTGGACATGCCCTTGCGCTTGGGATAGGGCAGTTTGAGGTCCTCGAACAGCACCTTGGCGAGCTGCTTGGGCGAATTTATGTTGAACTCCTCGCCCGCCAGCTCGTGTATGCGCGCGGCGCACTCCTTTTCCAGCGCGTCGTATTTGACTTTCAGCTCGGCGAGCTTGTTAAGGTCGATGAGGAAGCCCGTGCGCTCCATGTCGTACAGCACTTCCACGAGCGGCAGCTCGAGTTCGCGGTACAGCCGCGTCATGCCCTGCTCTTCCAGCCGCGCCGCGAGATCGGCCGCGCCCAGAGCGAGCGCCGCGCCGCCGTCCGTCACGGGCAGACCGAGCGATTCGGCGAACGCGCCCGCGTCCGCGCTGTGCATGCCGCAGAGGTATTCCATGAGCGCCACGTCCTCGTACCCCTTCAGCCCCGCGCCGTGACCGGCCAGCCGCTTCATCACGCGCTTGGAATCGAACACGTATTTGGTCACGGAGGCGTCCTCCGTCAGCGGTCGGATCGCGCTCACCAGCTCGGTAAAGGTCGGGCCGTCGCTCAGAAGGTCGGCGCGCAAGGGAACGTCGTACTGCGTCTTGCCGTCCGTGGAGAAGGCCAGGCGGTCGGGATACTCCGCCATGGCGAACGCCTTCTGCCCCGCCAGCACGCTCATCAGCTCGTCGGTCGAGCTCAGAACGCGTTTTTCCGCGGGGCTGAACGTCGCCGCTTCCTCGGGCGCGGAGCCGCCGAACAGCTCCGTGCGGCGAAGCACCGATCGGAAATCCATGCGCTCGAAGAACTCCATGACCTCTTTCGTGAAGGGGAAACGGTAGGTCAGCGAGGAGAGCGGCACGTCGATATCGCAATCCGTCTTTATGGTCGCGAGCGCGTAGGACATCTCGCAGGACTCCTTGCCCTTTTCCAGGTTCTCGCGCAGCTTGCCCGTCAGCTCGTCGATGTGCGCGTAGATGTCTTTCACCGTGCCGAACCGCGTTATCAGCTCGGTCGCGCGCTTGTCGCCTATGCCGGGCACGCCGGGTATGTTGTCCGAAGCGTCCCCCGCGAGCGCCTTGTAGTCCACCACCTGCGAAGGCGTCAGGCCGTAACGCTCCTTGAGCGACTCCTCCGTCATGACGTCCACCTCGCTTATGCCCTTGCGCGTGAACAGCACGTCCGTCGTGTCGTCTATGAGCTGGAAGCTGTCGCGGTCGCCCGTGAGTATGTGGGTGTGGACGCGGTGAGCCCGAGCGAGCGTGCCTATGATGTCGTCCGCCTCCCAGCCCTCGTGCTCGACGTACGTGATGCCCATCTTTTCCAGCATCTCTTTGAGCACGGGGAGCTGCGCCGCGAGATCGTCGGGCATGCCCTTGCGCGTGGCTTTGTATCCGTCGAACATGTTGTGGCGGAAGGTCTTGGCCTTCATGTCGAACGCCACCGCGATGTAGCGCGGCGCATACTCGTCGATGAGTCGGACGAGCATGTTCGCGAAACCGTACACCGCGCCCGCGGGCGTGCCGTCCTTGGCGGTGAGCAGAGGCAACGCGTAATACGCGCGGTTGATCAGGCTGTTTCCGTCGATGAGTACGAGTTCTTCCTTGAGTTCCATGACCTTATTATATCCGCAAACGCGATAAAAGTCAATCCCCGCGTAACGTTTGAGTTTTCGCGTTCGCACGGCGCGTCACGGACGCGCGTGTCGCGCACTTGCGCGTACCGTTCGCGCGGATATGCGCCGGAGGCCGAAAAGCGAGAGCGGCCTGGCAAAAGGAAACGCGGCCCCGCCTTTCGGCGCGACCGCGCGGGGACATGCCCCGATTACAGATGGAAGGATATCCGCGGCCGCATGACCGACGGCCGAAGACTTACTTGCGTTTTTCCGCTTTACCGCCGCGCGGGCGCGACGAGCAGCTGCCGCAGCGCGAACAGTCGCAACCGCAGTCGCAGCCGCTCTTGCCCTTGAGCTTGCGCCTGATCACCAGACCGATGACGGCGAGCACGATGGCGACGGAAAGCACGATGACTATTATCTCTATGGGACCCATGAGTCCACCTCCTCGGTATCAGACGGTCAGCTTGTTGCGCCCGACCGCCTTTTTGTTGTAGACGACTATGCCGACGACCGCGGCGGCGACTGCGACTATCCACAGCGCCACGGGCCACACGAACTGCCCGACGGTGTAGACCATCGCGGACGTGACGTAGCTCGTGACTATCCAGAACAGCAGCGTCCATCTGAGCTTGCCCTTGGGGAGCTCGGCTCTGGCCGTCGCGACCGCCGCGAAGCAAGGAATGGTCAGCATGTTGAACAGTATGAAGGACACGCACGCCGCGCCCGTCATCTCGTAGCCGCCCGTCTGCTGCGTGATGGCGTTGAGCAGCTGCTCGATGGCGTACACCCCGTCCTCGCCCGCGAGGTCGGCGTTGAACCCCGACGCCACGGCCGCCGCAAGCGTGCCGAACGTCGCGATCACGTTTTCCTTGGCTATGAGCCCGGTTATCGCCGCCACGGGGAACACCCAGCCCAGCGCGCCCAGCTGCGCGCCGAAGCCCAGCGGCGTGAATATGGGCTGCATGAGCATGCCTATGGACGCGAGTATGCTCTGCCCCATCTGTTCGTCGGTCAGGTATCCCCAGCTCCACGAGAAGTGCGAGAAGAACCATATGACGATGGTGGAGGCGAGTATGATGGTGAACGCCTTTTTGATGAAGTGCTTGCACTTGTCCCAGAGGTGCAGCATGGTGCTGCGGAACCCCGGCATGCGGTATTCGGGCAGCTCCATGATGAAGGGCGAGATCTCGCCGCGCATCGTGGTGGAGCGCATCGTGACCACCGCCACGAGCGCGACCGCCATGCCGACCACGTACATCAGGAAGGTGATGAGGTCGGCACTGCCTATCCCGAAGGCTCCCGCCATTGCGCCCGCCATGCCCGTCAGTATGGGCAGTTTTGCGCCGCAGGAGAAGAAGGGTATCACGCGGATGGTGGCCGTGCGTTCGCGCGCGTCCGCCAGCGTCCGCGTGTTTATCATCGCGGGGATGGAGCAACCGAAGCCCATTATCATGGGCATGAACGCCCTGCCCGACAGCCCCAGCCGACGGAACAGACGGTCGAGAATGAACGCGATGCGCGCCATGTAGCCGCTGTCCTCGAGGAGCGAGAAGAACAGGAACAGCACGAGTATCTGCGGCAGGAAGCTGAGCACCGCGAACAGCCCGCCCAGTATGCCGTCGCCCACCAGGCCGATCGCCCACTCGGCCGCGCCCGCGCTCTCCATGCCGCCCGATATGCCGCCCTGTATCGCGCCCGTTATGCCGTTAAGGAGATTGGCGAGTATAACTCCGGGCGACATGATGCCCTCCGACGAGCCGAACAGCCCTTCGAAATACGCGCTGCCGCCCAGGCTGACCCACTCCGCGCCCCAATTGCGCCCCAGCACGCCCATGGCGCCCAGGAAGAGGAAGTCCTCCGAGAAAGTCAGGTGGAATATGGCGAACAGTATTACCGCGAAAATGGGTATGCCCCATATCTTGTGCGTGAGCACCCTGTCTATCTTTTCGGACTTCGAGAGCCGCGCTCCCCCGCCCGACGCGCGCTTGAGCGCGGGCGAGAAATTCGCGGTTATGTAGTCGTATCTGGCGTTGGCGACCAGCGCCTCTATGTCCTTGCCGAACACGGGATCGCTGAACCCCGCCATCAGCTCGTCCGCGTACGCCGCGCTCTTCTTATGCACGGAGCGCTCCACGCTGTCGCCCTCGATGAGCTTTATCGCGTGGAACACGGGCGAGGATATCTCGTCCTTCATGCGGTCGGCGACCTTGGCTATCCGATCGGACACGTTGGTGGACGCCAGCACGCTGATGCCTCTGCGCGGTCGACCCGCGGCCGCTATCGTGCGGTTGACCAGATCCTTGATGCCGTACCCCGTCGTCGCGGATATGCGCACGACGGGCAGTCCCAACCGCTCTTCCAGCAGTTTGGCGTCTATCCTGTCGCCCCGCTTATCCAGCTCGTCCGTCATGTTCAGCGCGACCACGACGGGCACGTCCATCTCCATGAACTGCGTCGTCAGGTACAGGTTGCGCTCCAGATTGGTGGAGTCCACGACGTCGATCACGCAATCGGGATGCGAGTCGAGGATGAAGTTCCTCGCGATCACCTCCTCGGGCGTGTAGGGCGAAAGCGAATAGATGCCCGGCAGATCGACCACCGTCACGGGCTTGTCGCCCTTGCGGCACACGCCTTCGCGCTTGTCCACCGTCACCCCCGGCCAGTTGCCTACGTGCGCCGTCGCGCCCGTGAGCGCGTTGAACAGCGTCGTCTTGCCGCAGTTCGGGTTGCCCGCCAAAGCCACGGTCAGCATATCTCCACCTCCACCAGATCGGCCTCGCTCTTGCGCATGGACAGCTCGTAGCCCCGCAGGTTGACCTCGATCGGGTCGCCCAAAGGCGCTTTCTTCTTGAACGTCACGGGCGCGCTCTTGGTAACGCCCATGTCCAGCAGCCGCTTACGCGTCCAGCCCTCGCCGTGCGTGTCGACGATCACGCCCTTCTCGCCCGGCTTGAGTTCACTCAGTTTTTTGATCATTACATAACTCCGTGTGTCCGTGAATTTTCCTTGTTCCTTCACCGCGGCGCTTTCCGCGCCGCTCTCCGCCCCGAAGAAGTTCTCTTCTCCCCCGAAGCACGTACATTATACATAATGTATATGCGCGTGTCAAGAAAATTAACCCAGGTTAATAAAAATTTTTTCAAAAAAGTATTGACAAACGCGCGGAGGTGTGGTATCATAAATTTAGAAATAGACTAATTCTAATTTTGAGCGATGACAAGGAACGTAGAGCGGATGACAAAGAACGGAAAGCTGATACTTGAGATAATAAACGGATCGGATGAGCACCTGACCGCCGAGCAGGTGTACATGCGGCTGAAAAGCGTGGCGCCGGGGACGGTGCCCGCCACGGTCTACAACAATCTGAACAGGCTGTACGAAGAGGGACTGATACGCAAGGTGTCGATAGAGGGACGACCCGACCGATACGACAAGGCGTTGAAGCACGATCATCTGGTGTGCAAGATATGCGGGGCGATATCGGACATCACCTTCTCCGATCTCACGGAAAGCCTTTCCAAGCAGCTCGGCGAACCCGTACTTTCATACGATCTCAAAGTGGACCACATATGTGCGGAATGCCGCAAAAAGGCGGAGAGTGCCGCTGCGGAGACGCGCACCGAAATCGAACGGAAGGGCTGACGCCCGCCGAATATAAGCAAGGAGGATATCGACATGAGAAGCATCACGACCCTTGACCTGCAATACGCGCACCGTTTCTACGGCTTTAAGGGAGAAGCACAGTACCTTCACGGCCACACGGGCATCCTGACCATAGAGGTCGAGGACACCGTGAATAAGGGCGTGAACATGGTATTTCCGTGTAACGAGATCAAAAAGACGGCGTGGGACGTTTTGAAGAATTTCGATCACGCGCTCATCCTGCGCGAGGACGACCCGCTCCTGCCCGCAGTGCTCGACGTGTACGAGAAACAGGGCATCAGGAACGGCCACCCCAACAACACGATGAAGGGCGAGGCGTTCAGGACCGAGCTTGCCACCGCCTACCCCGATTGCCGACTCGTCGTGACCAAGGAGACCATGACCGTCGAGGGCATGATCAAGATCGTATACGATCTGCTGAAAGACAAGCTCAACATCGTCAAGCTGACGTTCACCAGCGGTGTCAACGCCGCGTCCGCCGAGTTCGAGACCAAGAACAAGATAGACCGTTGCCCGCTCTGCGGCATCGCGCTGAACTCCGACGGCGTATGCCCGAAGTGCGGCTACAAAAAACCGTGACCACCGACCGACCAAAGCGCACCCCGCTATCCGGGGCGCGCTTTTTTTTGCGCGGCAGTTCGCCCTCTTCTCATACGTAAAAAAACAACGACCTTTCGGTCGTCCCGTCTTGCTATTGCGCGGCAGTTCGTACCCCTTTCCACCGGCACCATTGAAAAAAAGAGCAACGCTCGCCGGTGGTCGGGGTAACGACCCGCGTTCCCGCGGGATCGTTGGCGTTCGGGGAGCTACGCTCCCCTCGGCTGAGCGAATGCCGCGCGAACGGCTCGGACGATCTTTGTCTGCTTTTCTCGGCGCGGCAATTCGCGCCCCTTTCCACCGGCACCATAGAAAAAAAGAGCAACGCTCGCCGGTGGTCGGAGGTAACGACCCGCGTTCCCGCGGGATCGTTGGCGTTCGGGGAGCTGCGCTCCCCTCGGCTGAGCGAATGCCGCGCAGACGAGTCGGACGATCTTTGCTTACTTTTCTCGGCGCGGCAGTTCGCACTCCTTTCCACCGGCGTCAAACACAACGCCCCCTCGAATGAGGGGGCGTTGTGTTTGGTGCCGGTGGTCGGGGTCGAACCGACACGGATTTTACTCCGCGGGATTTTGAGTCCCGTGCGTCTGCCAATTTCACCACACCGGCATGTGTCCGCCCGAGTATATTAACACACGGGCGGAAAAATGTAAAGCGTTTCGAGCGGTCTGCCGCACACTCGCCGGATAAAGCGGACGTGCGGCGGTCAGGGCGAGGTCAGATTATCTTCGCGCCCATGCGTTTGAGCACTTCCTTGGCCTTTTCGGGCGTGGAAGTCTTGAAGCCTATCTGCGCGCTGCCGTTGTCCCCCGCGAAGGAGTAGAGATATTCGATATTGATATCCGCGTCGTACAGCGATATCAGCACGTCGGCGAGCGCGCCCGGGGTGTCGGGCAGCTCGATGCCTATCAGCTCCACCATGGACGCGACGAAGCCGGCGGCGCGCAGCGTCGTGAGCGCCTTGTCGTTGTCGTCCGTGATTATGCGGAGAATGCCGAACTCGCGCGTGTCGGCGATGGACATGAAGTCGAGGTTGATGCCCGCTTCTTTGAGCGCCTTGCAGCACTCGCCCACGCGGCCTTCTCTGTTTTCCAGAAAGACAGCCAATTGTCTGATCATCGTTAATTCCTCCTTATCCCTTTATCGGATCACAGTTTGCGTCTGTCCGTAATGCGTTTGGACTTGCCTTCCGAGCGTTCCACGGTGCCTGGCGAAACGAGCGTTATCTTCGCGCTCACGCTGAGAGCGGACGCCATGTTCGCGGACAGGCGCTGACGAATGCGCTCGACGTCGTCCGTCTTGTCCATGGGCACGGAGGGCGAAAGCTCCACCACTATCTCCATGGTATCGAGGTTATGCACTCTGTCCACGTTGATGTGGTAGTGCGGCTGTATGTCGGGATCGTGGAGCAGCACGCTCTCGATCTGGGACGGGAACACGTTCACGCCGCGAATGATGAGCATGTCGTCGCTGCGGCCCGTGATGCGGTTGAGCTTGACCGTCGTGCGGCCGCACGGGCAGGGATCGTTGTTCAGGCTGGCGATGTCGCGCGTGCGGTAACGCAGCAGCGGCATGCCTTCCTTGTCCAGCGTGGTGATGACCAGCTCGCCCGACTGACCGTAGTCCAGCGGTTCCAGCGTGTCCACGTCCACTATCTCGGGATAGTAATGGTCGTCCTGGAAGTGCATGCCCGTCTTGAACTCGCAGTCGTTGGCGACGCCGGGGCCGGCTATCTCGGACAGGCCGTAGACGTCGCAGGCGCGTATGCCCAGGCGACGCTCGATATCCGCGCGCATCTCCTCCGTCCACGCCTCCGCACCGAAGCATCCGCCTTTGAGCTTGAGGTCGACGCCCGGTTTCAGGCCGCGTTTCTCTATCTCTTCGGTGAGGTAGATTATGTACGAGGGCGTGCAGCAGATGATGTCCGCGCCGAAGTCGACGAGCAGCTGTATCTGTTTCTGCGTGTTGCCCGCGGACGCGGGCACGACGACCGCGCCCAGGCGCTCCGCGCCGTAGTGCATGCCCAGGCCGCCCGTAAACAGACCGTAGCCGTAAGACACGTGCACGATGGACTCTTCGTCCGCGCCCGCCATGACGAGCGAACGCGCCGCGCAGTCCGCCCACACCTCGATGTCCTTGCGGGTCAGTCCCGCGACGGTGAGCTTGCCCGTCGTCGCGCTGGACGCGTGCAGGCGTATGATGTCCCGACGCGACGCCGCCATCATCCCGAAGGGATAGTTGGCGCGCAGGTCGCTCTTGAGCGTGTAAGGCAGCTTGTAGATGTCCTTGATCGATCGGATGTCCGAGGGCTTGAGCTTTATCGCGTCCATCTTTTCGCGATAGGGCTTCTGACGCTCATAGACATACTTGACCATTTTGACGAGTTTTTCGGACTGCAGCACGAACTTCTGGTCCGCGCTCATCGTCTCCAGCTCTTTCTGAAAGTATCTCATTATTCCCCTTTTGCGGCCTAAGGGCCGCGTTTTCGTTTATCTGCTTTGTTTGCCCGTCACTTGACCCTGTCGTAGCCTATGGAGAACGCACGCAGGTTGAGGTCGCGGAAACGCTCGGGCACGCACTCGACGACGGCGCGTTCCATCAGCGCACGGTCGAAGCCGAACAGTCGGCACAGGCAGCCCAGCATGACGATGTTGGTCGCCTTTTCGCTGCCCGCCTGCCTCGCCATGTCCGCCGCGGGCACGAAGTACGCGCGGTTGACCTGTTCGAGCATACGCTCTTTGAACCCCACGGGGTACTTCATCGCGCCCGTCGCGCAGGGCAAGGGCGGGATGCGCTCGTCGTTGACGAGCAGTATGCCGTCCGGCTTGAGAAAATGCTTGACGCGCGCGGCTTCGAGCACCTCGAACGCGATTATCATGTCCGCGCCGCCCTCCCAGATGACGGGAGACCATATCTTTTCGCCAATGCGGACGTGCGTCGTGACGCTGCCGCCGCGCTGGCTCATGCCGTGTACTTCGCTGAGCTTGCAATCGTGGCCGCCCAGCTGTGCGTATTTGCCGAGCACCTTGCTCGTAAGCAGCGTGCCCTGACCGCCCACGCCCGCTATGAGTATGTTCATCATACGGTCGCCTCCTTGATCTCTATGCAATGGAACGGGCAGACCTCCGCGCACAGCCCGCAACCCGTACACTGGACGGGGTTGATCGCCACGCCCTTATCGCTGCGGGAGATCGCCGGGCAGCCGAGCTTGAGGCACTTGCCGCAGTTACGGCAGCCGCTCACGACGGCTTTCGGCTTGGGCGATCTGTCCAGCAGGACGCAGGGACGCTGCGCTATGATCACGCTGACCTCGGGGCTGGCCAGCCCCGCTTTCACGGCGTTCTCCACCGCGGCGAGGTCGTAAGCGTCCACCACGCTCACCTCTTTGACGCCGCACGCGCGGCAGAGGTCGTCCAGCAACACTGCGGGAGCGGGCTCGCCCTTGAGGTTCTTGCCCGTCGCGGGGTGGTCCTGATGCCCCGTCATGCCCGTCGTGGAGTTGTCGAGTATGACGAGCGTGATGCCGCTTTGGTTATACACCGCGTTGATCAGTCCGGTGATGCCGCTGTGAAGGAAGGTGGAATCGCCGATGACGGCTATGTTGTGGCTGGTGCCGTCCGTGGCTTTCTTGAAGCCGTGCGCCATGCCGATGCTCGCGCCCATGCACAGCACCGTATCCACCGCGGCGAGCGGGGGCTGAGCGCCCAGGGTGTAGCAACCGATATCGCCGTTGACGGTGAGTTTCAGTTTGGAGAGCACGTAGAACACGCCGCGATGCGGGCAGCCCGCGCACATGACGGGCGGACGTCCCGGCACCTTGTCGGGCACGGGGATGGGTACGCGCTCGAACTTTTCGAGCAGTTTGGCGACGCCCAGCTCGCCCTGGAGCGAGGTAAGCTCGCCCTTGCCGCGGCACTTGACGCCCGCGGCTTTGAGCCTGTCCTCCATGAACGGTTCGAGCTCCTCCACGACGAAGAGCTGGCTGACCTTCTGCGCGAAGGCGGCGATCGCCTTGACGGGCAGGGGGTGTACCATGCCCACCTTGAACACGTTGGCGTTGGGCAGCGCTTCCTTGACGTATTCGTATACGACGCCCGAGCACACCACGCCTATGCGGCTCTTGGTGTATTCGGCGCGATTGATGCTTATCGTGTCGGACAGCTCCGCCAGCTCGCAGTCGCGCTCCTCCACCACGCGGTGGCGGATGATGGCGGACGCGGGCATCATGGCGTATTTGGTCACGGACTTCTCGTAAGGCCGCAGATCGGGCTTGACGCGCTCGCCCAGCTCGACCAGGCTGCGCGAATGCGCCACGCGGGTGGTCAGGCGCAGGATGACGGGCGTGTCGTACTTCTCGCTGATGTCGAACGCAAGCGCAACGAAGTCCTTGGCTTCCTGAGCGTCGGACGGCTCGAGAAGGGGTATGTGCGCGCTGCGCGCGTAGTAGCGGGTGTCCTGCTCGTTCTGCGAGGAGTGCATGCCGGGGTCGTCCGCCACCACGATGACCAGCCCGCCGTTGACGCCCGTATAGGACGCGGTGAACAGCGGGTCGGCGGCGACGTTCAGACCGACGTGCTTCATGCACGCCATGGCGCGCGCTCCCGCGACGGCCGCGCCCACCGCCACTTCCAGCGCCACCTTTTCGTTGGGCGCCCACTCGGCGTACACGTCGTCGTACTTAACGAAATTCTCGGCGATCTCCGTGCTGGGCGTACCGGGATAAGCGGAGAGCACTCTCACTCCCGCCTCGTACGCGCCCCTTGCGACCGCCTCGTTTGTCAGCATCAATTCTTTCATATCTTATTCATCCATTGCCCGACGGGCTTTGCTTTATTTGACCGTTATCAATATTTGCGCAGATCCACGACGCGCTTGGCCTTACCCTCGTAACGCCTGAGCGAACGCGGCTCCACTATGCTCAGTTTGACGTCTATCTGCAACACGCTGCGCAGCGCGTGCTTGATGTCCGAGCTGAGCTTTTCCAGCCTGCCGTAGTCCCCCACGATGCTGTCGTCCGCGGGTTCGACGCGTACTTCCAGCCTGTCCTTGTAATCCTCGCGCGTGACCACTATCTCGTACGTGCTGCCTATCTCGCGGAATTTGAGCAGGACGCCCTCTATCTGCGAGGGGAACACGTTCACGCCCTTGATGATGAGCATGTCGTCCGTGCGGCCCTTGAGCTTGGCCATGCGCGCCGTCGTGCGGCCGCATTCGCAGGGCGAGTAGTCCAGCGCGGTTATGTCCTTGGTACGGTAGCGGATCATGGGCATGGAGCGCTTGGTGAGCGCCGTCAGCACCAGCTCGCCGTACTCCCCTTCCTTCTTGGGCTCGAACGTCTCGGGGTCGAGCAGTTCGGCGTAGAAGTGGTCCTCGTTGATGTGCATGCCGCGTTTGAGCTCGCACTCGCCCGACACGCCCGGGCCTATCAGTTCGCTCAGCCCGTAGTTGTCCGTGGGCAGGATATGCAGTTTGCGCGCGATCTCGGCGTGCATCTCGTCCGAGCTGGCCTCGCTGCCGAACATGCCCACGCGGAGCTTGAAGTCCTCGGGCTTGTAACCCAGGCGCTCCATCTCCTCGGCGATGTGGAGGGCGTAAGAGGGCGTGGCCACCAGCGCGGTGGCGCCCAGGTCCTTCATCAGCATTATCTGACGCTCGGTGTTGCCCGTGGACGCGGGTATGACCGCCGCGCCTATGCGCTCCCAGCCCTGGTGCAGGCCGAGCGCGCCCGTGAACAGGCCGTAGCCGAAGCATATCTGCACGATGTCGTCGCTGCGACCGCCCGCGGCGGCCACCAGCCTCGCGACGCACTCCGTCCAGATCTCCATGTCCTCTTTGGTGTAGGCCACGACGGTGGGCTTGCCGCTCGTTCCGCTGGACGCGTGTATGCGCGCGATGTCCGAGAGCGGCACGGAAAGCAGACCGTAGGGGTAATTGTCCCGAAGGTCCGCTTTGGTGACGAAAGGCAGACGGCGTATGTCGTCCAGAGTGCGTATGTCCTCCGGTCTGACGCCCGCTTCGTCGTACTTCTTCTTGTAGAACGGCACGTTGGCATAAGCGTATGCCACCATGCTCTTCAGTCTTTCGAGCTGGAGCGCGCGCATCTCGTCGCGGCTCATAGTCTCGATTTTTCGATCGTAGATCATCGTCCTTCCCTTATTTTTATCATCCGCCGAAACGAGCGATCAGCTCTTCGATCGGAGTGTCTTTAACGAATCCGTTGAAAGTCCCCGCGCACACGAGGTTGCCCGCGCCGTCGAACACCTTCAATTCCGCCACCGTGTTATGCCCCGAGCGCACTATCTCGCGCGCCTCGCAGCGCAGCCTGTCCGTGTACGCCGCCTTCACGTAAGTAAAATTGGCGACCTGAGTGACGGTCACGGGGTGCAGGTAGTTGGAGAGCACGGCGAACGCGAAGTCCGCGACGGAAAACAACATCCCGCCCTGCACGCTGCCGTTTGCGTTGAGATGCTGCGGGCCTATCGCGGCGGTGACCGTCGCACCGTCGTCGTTGACCTCTTCCAGCTCGATGCCCGCGAGTTGCACGAACTTGTCGTGCGCGAATATCTTTCTCAATAGTTCGGCTTTATCCATATTAATGTTTATTATAGCACAGTCCGCAACCGATTGCAACATATTGGCATGAAAAAAACCGCCCGCGGCGCACATTGGCGAGTCGCGGACGGATAAAACGTCGTTTGAGCGGACCGGGCTATTCGGTCTCTATCTTCTTTTTCCATCTGCCCGTGAGGAAGCAGCCGAACGCCACCGCCAGGCCAATGCACCAGCTGAACGAGTACGCCCAGCCGATGCCCGCGTAGCCCAGCACGGGCGCGAGCACGAACGCCAGCACGACGCGCAGCACGAGGTCGGCTATCGTGGAGGACATGAAGAATATCATGTGGCGCGTACCGCGATGCAGGCCGTTGAACACCAGCTCCACGCCCACGATGACGTAGAACGGGCTGGTTATGGTGAGGAACAGGCTGCCCGCATCCACCATGTCGGCGTGCTGAGCGTCGCCCTCCGAGGCGAACAGATCGATGAGCTGTTCGGAACAGAAGAAGGACAGCGCGGTGAACACCGCCGCGATGATGATGGCGACGACCACGGAGGCTTTCAGACCGCGCACGACGCGATCCTCCTTGCCCGCTCCCCTGTTCTGCGCGGAGTACGCGGACACGGCGTTGCTGAACATCGTGTTGCAGGACACGCACAGCGTGTTGACCTTGACGGCGGAGGTATAGCCCGCGATGACGGGCGACGCGAAGCCGTTTACTATGCTCTGGACGAAAAGCAGTCCGAGCGGCACGAATATCTGCTGGACCACGCTGGGCAGCGCTATGGGAAGTATGGAGCGGAGCTGATGCGCGGAAAAAAGCTTGAAAGTGGGGTGCGGCAGGTGGAGCCTGTGGTGCACGTGCGGCGCGGTGGAGTTCCGTATCGCCGCGAGCGCGTCCTCGTCCTGTTCGCTGTCCTCGCGTATGCGCGAGAGCCGCAGCGCCATCCATATGAGCGCCGCCACGCACGCCGCGCCCTGCGCGACGAACGTCGCCCACGCCAGTCCCGCCACGCCCAGACGCACTCCGCAGGCGTCCAGCGTGAACACTATGTCCAGCACGACGTTTATGACGGAGGAGAATATGAGCAGGATGAGGGGCGTACGGCTGTCGCCCATGGCGTTGAACGCCGCCGTGGCCGCGTTGTACAGCAGCACGAATATGACGCCGAAAGTGTATATCTGAAGGTAGGTGTAGCTGTCGGTGAAGATGGACGCGTCCGTATTGAGCAGTCCGAGTATGCCGCTGCAGAACACCTCGCCCACCACCGTGAGCACCACGCCTATCGCAAGCATGGAAATGACGGTCGTGGATATGGCGGATTTCATGTCGGTGTACCGCCGCCGCCCCATGAGGTTGGCTATCACGACCGCCGCGCCGTTGGCGCAGCCTTGCGCTACGGCAACGTATATGAGCGTGACGGGATAGGACACCGACGTGGCCGAAAGCGCGTCCACGCCCAGCACCCTGCCCGCGATTATGCTGTCCGCGAGGTTGTAGAGCTGCTGGAACACGGTCGCGACGACCATGGGGATGCTGAAGAGTACGAGCGCCTTTACGGGGCTGCCCGTAGTCAGGTCTTTTACCATTTCGTTATTCCGGAGCGCGCTCCGGCTTCGTCGGGATACGCCCGACAGGTGTGAGTTTTCGCGACACCAAAACCGCGCAAGGTCATCACTTTGCGCGGTTCTGCATATCTGTGTTATTCAAGGTAAGCCATCAAACGGTCTTGTCGATATCGGTGTTCTTGGACCAGGAGTAGAGCTTTCTGATCTCTTCGCCCACCGTTTCGAGCTGATGGCTCGCTTCCTTCGCGCGCTTCGCGTAGAAGTACGCGCGGCCGTTGTTGTTCTCGGCGATCCAGTTGGAAGCGAACTTGCCTTCCTGTATCTCGGTGAGGACCTTCTTCATCTCCGCCTTGACCGCGGGAGTGATGAGGCGCTCGCCCACCGTGTAGTCGCCGTACTCGGCGGTGTCGGATATGGAGTAACGCATGGTGTGGAAGCCGCCCTTGTAGATGAGGTCGACTATGAGCTTCATCTCGTGGATGCACTCGAAGTAAGCGTTACGGGGATCGTAGCCCGCCTCGACCAGCGTTTCGAAACCTGCCTTCATGAGGGCGGTGACGCCGCCGCAAAGCACGCACTGCTCGCCGAACAGGTCGGTCTCGGTCTCGCACTTGAACGTGGTCTCGAGAACGCCCGCACGCGCGCCGCCGATGCCCGCCGCGTAAGCCAGAGCGATGTCCAGAGCTTTGCCGGTGTAGTCCTGATGGATGGCGACCAGGCAAGGCACGCCCTTACCGTCGCAGTACTCGCTGCGCACGGTGTGACCGGGGCCCTTGGGCGCGATCATGAACACGTCCACGTTTGCGGGAGGTATGATCTGCTTGAAATGGATATTGAAGCCGTGAGCGAACGCGATCGCCTTGCCTTCGGTGAGGTTGGGCTCGATATCCTCTTTATACATCTTCGCCTGCTTCTCGTCGTTGATCAGGATCATGATGATGTCCGCTTTCTTGGCGGCTTCCGCCGTCGTCATGACGGTAAGTCCCGCCTTCTCGGCGACGGGCCAGCTCTTGCTGCCCTTGTAAAGTCCGACGATGACGTTTACTCCGCTGTCCTTGAGGTTAAGCGCGTGCGCATGACCCTGCGAGCCGTAACCGATGACGGCGACGGTCTTTTTTTTCAGAAGGCTGAGGTTGCAGTCTTCCTCGTGAAACAGTCTGGGTTCCATATTGAAAATGCTCCTTGAATGAGATTCTGTTTGCTTTTCGTTAATTATAGTACCCTCGCCGACTTTTGTCAAATATTTATGCGAAAAAATACGCATCCGCCCGCTTTTGCGGCCGAAAGACGCATAAAAAAACGGCGACCCTTCGGTAAAGGAGAAGGATCGCCGAGCGCGGCTATGATACGATCGATGTAAAAAAAGCGGCGTCCCGCAGCGCTGCCACCACCCGATCTCGCACTGACGGGACGTCTCTTATACGGCGTTTGACCGTATCGGCATGCGGCAGGGGCGAGTGGACTCCCTCCCGTACACTTTGGATTATACCACATAATAAACATTTTAACAATGTTTTATGCGGCAAACGCGAAATATTTACCCAATATCATTCGCTTTTAGAGCCAAACGCGAACGCGCATTTGCGCTTATTCGATGTTTATGCGGTGATCCTCGGGCGCGCCGGGAGCCTGCTTGGGGATATGGACGGTCAGAACGCCGTTGTCGTACTTGGCCTTGACGTCCTTTTCGTTCACGTCGCCCACGTAATAGCTACGGGAGCACGAGTAGTTGCGCTCGCGACGGATGTAAGAATGTTTGTCCTTCTCTTCCGTCTTGTCCGAACGACCCACCGAGATGTCCAGATAGCCGTCGCGTATGTTCATGTGGATGTCCTTCTTGTCCGCGCCGGGCAGCTCGACCTCCATGACGTACTCGTTATCAGTTTCCTTTATGTCCGTGCGCATATACCCGTCGCCCGAGCCACGGTATGCCGGGAAGAAGTCGCGGAACGCCGCGTCAAAGAAGTCACGTGCGGGATACATGTCCCATTTCCTGCTAAGTTCGTTTTTCATTTCCTTATACCTCCTGTTCGGGATAGGAGTTAGCACTCATATGTTTTAAGTGTTAGCACTCTTTTCCTTTGTTTGCTAATGTTATAGCACCGTCGGGCGGGATTGTCAAGTATTTACGAAAAAAAAATAAAAAAAATTTTTTACTTTTTTCCGAGCACTCCGCCCGTCCCCCGCGAGCGCCGTCCGACGTGCCATCACGGCGTTATTATGCGCGGCGAGCGCGCAAAAGATACGATTGCCTTTCCTATTCCCCGCTTTCGGAGCCGCTCACGCCGGGCGCGCAAAACGGCCCGCCGGCGGCGCGGGCGCACTCGCGAGGAGCACGCGAAAAGCCGCGCGGTCGTCATTCCGACGACCGCGCGGCCATTTATCCGAAGAAATTTGTTTCGCCTGCGGCGCCCCTCACGCCCGTGGCGGACGCGCCGCGCGCCTGCTTATATACTTATATATATAATACATATATATAATGTATACGAAAGATAAATGTATGCCGCTCGTCACGGTCACCCGATGGCGGGGTCGGACGCGCGGGCATGGACGTCGGTATGGAGGATGAGCGTCATTATCTCGGCGATGTGGGACGCCCAGGCCCTGTCGTAAGGGCGGAAGTGCGGCACGAACTTGCGTAGCGAGCCGCCGTCCCTGAACGTTTTGCCGATGTCCGCGCGCAGTTCCTGGTATTTGAGATAGCCGCCGTCCACGCATTCCATGATGTCGGGCGGGAGTATGCGTTGCAGACGCCTGAACGCCTTTTCCGCGCCGCACTTGTCCGAGCCGAAGTCGCGCTCGGCGAAATACGCGCACATTCCGCCCATGGAAACGAGGTTCTTGATGCGGAACAGCTCGACGAGGTCGGGCGAGACGTGATCGTCGCCCAAGCGCCACGTGCCGTACCACTCTTCGGGCGGTTCGCGGCGTTCGAGGAGCTTGCCGCGCAGAGCGGGATCGGCCTCCACCAGTTCGAAGCCGCCGCGCACTCTGCGGACGGCGAGATCGAACAGTCCCGCGCCGCGCATGACGTATTCGGGCGAGAGCCGCCACTCGGTGTCCATGGGGTATTTCCACGCGAGGTTGAACAGCAGAGGTCTGAAGGTGGCGCGGACGGCGAGCGTCTTGCGCGCGAGCACCTTATGCCCCACCGAGAAATCGCGGTTGACCAGCACGCGCACGTCGCCGAACAGTCCGCCCACGCGGCAACGGGTCAGTATGGCGACGATGTCGGGCGAACCGAGCTGCTCGAACGTGACGTCCGCCTGCTCGGGCAGCATGCCTTTCGCGCGAACGACGTCCGCCCTGCCGCGCAGACCGTACACGCCCGCGACGAACGCCACGCACGCGCCCACGACCGCGAGCGACACGCCGGGCACGAACGCGAACGCGAGAACGCACAGCAGAACGCCGCCCGCGAGAGCCGCCGCCCCCGCGAGCGCGAACGTCGCGGCGGCTATGCGCCCCGCGGTCTGTCCCGCACGCACCGTTCTTTTTTTCACGTTCTTGTCCATACCGACATTATACCATATGTTCCCGTATTTTTCAACAATTATCTCATTACCGAATTCGTATGTTTTTTTCCGATATCCGCGATATCTTACGAAATTTGTTGGAAAACGTCGGACGAGTCTGTCACCCGACGCGCTCCGACAGCCATTCCCACAGCGACTCGGACACGGTGCAGGAGTCGGGAGAGATGACGGCGGTGTCATCGTGCGTGGCGAGGTACTCGCGCACCTCGTCGTCGTCCAATCGGCTCTCCACCCTGTCGTTCAGCACGGTCGTCCACACCCAATGCCCGCCGTAATCGGTGATGGTCGGGTCGTCGTACCCCGCGACCTTGTCCAGCACGGTGCAATGCACGTCCTCCGCGCCCGCGAGCAGCAGACGCGCGTAGGTCGGGACGGTGTTCTCATCGGGCGGGAGCACGTAGTCGTTGACCGAGTAGATGAACCATATCGACTCGTCCTTTATCGCCTCTATCATCTCGTCCGAGATATTGGCGTCGTTGTAGCCCTCGCACACGGGATAGAACGCCGCGAAGTAGTCGGGCATCTCGAACGCCAGGTTCATGGTCATGTAACCGCCGTTGGAGCACCCGCCCACGTATATGCGGTCGCGGTCGATATCCGGCTCGGAGTCCACCACGTCCTCTATCGCCGCGATGAGCGCGTCCGTGTACACGGAAGTCTGTTCCCCGTCCGCCTCGTTGTCTATCGTGCCGTCGCCGCTGTCCATCCACATGGTGGGACATTGCACGGCGAGCACGTAAGCGCCCGCCACGCCGTCGTCGGCGAACCAATACCCGATCTCGTCCTCGCGGGTGAGCGCGGTAACTTCCGCGCCCAGAAGCGCGATGTCTATGTCCGTGCCGCCCTCGCCGCCGCCGTGCAGCCAGATGACGAGCGGATCCGCCTTGCCGTCGCTCTCCGCGCCCTCGGGCGTGAACAGCGCGCGCGTGAGCGTCACATCGCCGTGAGTGAAGGTATCCTTTTCAAACGCCTCTGTGGCGGGGATGACACGCTCGGCGGCGGCAAAGACGTGCTCCCACTCCGCGCCCGCGGAGCAGCTCTCTTCGCCCACGGAAAAGCTCTCGCCCTCCGCCAGCTCGAGCGTCACCGACCATTCATCGTCCCACACGCTGCGCCCCGAAGGCGACGTCTTGAACATGGACGCGTCGTTACGCTTGGGCTCTATCTCGAACGCGACGTATCTGCTCGGCTCCTCGACGCGCTCGCCCTTGACGTCGCAGGGGTACGCGTCCCAGACGGTGGCGCGGCTGCTGCGGTTGCTCGACCGCATGCGCAGGACGAACGTGTCCGCGTCCGCGCCGCTGACGACGTCGCCGAAATCGAACTTGACCTTATACGCGCCCGGTCCCCATTCGTAGCCGCCCACGTATACGGTGAAGGGCGTGTCACGGCTTACGGGCGGGTCGGGCTCGAAGTCCTCCGGCGCGCAGGCGGGAAGAAACGCCGCCGTGAGCGCCAGAACGACCACGAGAAAAACGACCGCGGCCGTTCGCAACGATCTTGACATTTGTTATTGCTCCTTTCGCGTGACAGCGAACCTCTCATCCTCGTCACGACATGATTATAACACTATCCGAGGAATTTGTAAACCCCGTTTTCGGAATGATCGGGTAGTTATTTCGAACTTTCGTCGTAATACTCGGGCGCGTACCGCGCGAACTCCTCGGCGCAGCGACCGAGCACCTCCTCTGGCGTCGGACGGCTGCCCAGCTCGGCGTAGCCGAACGAGCGCACCTCGCGCGAAGGCACGTTGCGCGCGGTGATGTCCGCCGCCGCGCGCGGGGATATGAAATATTGCGCGTAAGAGGCGTACAGCCGCACATTCTGCACAAGCCCGCCCCGCGAGGCGTGAGCGTAGCACAACAGCTTGCCCTCCGCGTCCACGTAGCACTCGAACGAGTAGCCCGAAAGGACGTATTTCAGACCGCCCTCGAGATACCGCCGCACTATCTCCGCGGGCAGCTCCCCCGCGCCGCCCCGCGCGACGCACGCTTCCAGGCGCAGGTACTGTTCGGCGCGCAGACCGCGTACGAGCAGAAAGAAGAACAGCGCGATGAGCAGCGCGGACGTTATGCCGCCCGTCCAGCCGAAGGGCATCGACCAGCACGCGATGGTCGCGCCGATGTTCAGAAACATGACCGCGCCCACTATCCACGCCCATATTTTAAGCGCCTTACGCGCCTTTTCGGTATAACCGCGTTTCATATATACCATATTATACCACGCTCCGCCCCAAACGGCAAGGGCGCGAACGCGTTTTCCTTACCCGATATCTTGTTTTTCCCGCTCACGAAAAAAGGCGCGCGGCGCGGCGGATGACCGCCGCGCCGTGCGCACGTCATATCATTTTCTTTTCTCGTCCCGTCGTTTGCCCGAAGCGGAGCGCGCCCGACCGCCGCATAACGCTTGTTATATTGCGGATATTATAGTATAATGGTCGTATACGGAAATACGACAAAGAGGAGAAGACCGATGAAGGTCAAATGGTACGGGACCGCCACGCTCATGCTGGAGAGCGGCGGCACGCGTCTGCTCGTCGACCCCTACGCCCGCCGCTGTTCGCGCGCGCCCGGCGTGGATATCGAAGAGGCCCGCACGGCGGACGCCATACTCATAACGCATCCCCACCTCGACCACTTCGCGGACGTGGACATTTTCTCGCGCGAGGGCGAGAGCGTGTACGTTTCCGAGAGCGGCATTGAGCTGGCGCGGCGCAACGGGCTGGCCGCCCACCGCATGGTCGCGATCGCCGCGGGCGACGAAGTGCGCATAGGCGCGTTCACCGTCCGGGCTTACCCCGCGCGGCACTGTCGGTTCGACGCCGCCACGCTCCTTCGGCTCGCGCTGTCGCCGCGCACGTGGGCGCGCCTGCCCCAATGCGTGCGGCTGCTGCGCGCCGCCGCCCGATTCCGCATCGACGAGCGCGACGTACTGGCATACGCCGTGGACGACGGCGAGCGCCGCGTGCTCATATTCGGTTCGGCGGGCATGGACGCTGACGCCGATTACCCGCGCGCGGTCGATCTGCTCGTGTTCCCCTATCAGGGCAGGCGGCGCATGGATCGCGAGATGATACCCTTTCTTATGGCGCTGGAGCCGCGAGCGGTCATGCTCGATCACTTCGACGACGCGTTCCCGCCCGTCACCCACCGAGTGGATACCCGGCGCTTTCTGCCCACGCTGGCGGAATACGCGCCCGACGCCACGGGCATACTGCCGACGCTTAACGAATGGACGGAGATATGACGGCTCCAAACGCATAAAGGGCTTGCCCGCACGCGCGGACAGGCCCTTTGCTCATTCCTGCTCAGCGCACCAACCCGAGCAGGCGTTTCCAGTCGAAAAGTTTGCAGATGAGCGCGGCTATCTCGCCCGTTTCGGACTCGCGCAGACCGTGGCGTATGGGTTCGGTGACCGTCGTCCAGAACCCGTACATCATGATGTGCATGTCGCGGCGGGATATGTCCGACCTGGCCAGTCCCCTGCGCCGCGCCTCTTCGTAATACTTATACGTCGCGGCGTTGACGCGCTCGGACCAATCGTGCTCGAAACCCGCGTATTTGGAGCCTTCCGAGCGCGTGAGCAGCAGGCGCAGCGCGTCGTAGCGGGCATAGAGGAACCCGAACCAGCGTTCCATGAAAGGCACGTTCATGTCCCAGGCGCGCACCAGGTCGTCGTCCGACAGCGTTTCGGGCGCGGCGGCCTTGCGCATGATGACGCCCTCCAGATCGGCTATAGCCGGCTCGACCAGCGCGGCGAACAGCTCTTCCTTGCCGGCGTACCGCTTATACAGCGCGCCCGTCGTCACGCCCGCGCGCGAGCAAATTACGCGCAGCGACGCGGCGACGTATCCCTTCTCGCCGAACTCCTCCTGCGCGCATTGCCTGATGCGCTCGTCTATCTCCTTGTCCGCGATCATGCTCACACCTCCGCGACGGATAACGGCGTTACCCGTCCTTCCGATGATATCATGGAGCGCACGGCGTTGTCAAGGGATGTCAACCGCCGCGCTTCTTTTCGTCCAGCTCGAATATGATCGTGTCCAAACGCGCGATGCGCGCTTCGTCGCGGTGGATGTTGTCCAGCAAACCGCTGCGGTATCTGCGCAGTATGCGCTCCTGCAGCGCGTACCGTCCGTGCTCTTCCAAGCGCGCGTATTCCGCTATGTCCTCGCACGGGACGCCCAGCTCGACGAGCGTTTCTCTGTCCGTCATTGTGACCTCCGAAATGCGGGCGCGTGCCGCCCTGTTTTCGCCTCTCATTATACCACGCCAGCACGCGCGTTGTACAATACTTGTTTTTTATGTTGCGTCATACGCCCGAAGCATGACTTTCCGCCAGCTCGCGCTTGATAAAGTCCGTGAACGCGGACACGGCGCGCGTCATGGGACGGTTGCGCTTCCTGACCAGCACGCTCGTGAACGCCAGCTCGGGATCGAAGGGCTTGAACGCCAGGTCGGGGTTGTGATACAGCGACACGGCGCCGTCGATGGTGATGGCCGCGCCTATGCCGCTCTCAACCAGCATGGCGGCGTTCCCCGCGAGGTTGTACGTCACGAACACGTCCATCTTCGAGTAGTACTCGCCGAACCAGTCCGCCACGCCCTGCGTCACGCCCCGCGTCGTCATGAACACGCGATGCCCCGCCAGATCCGCCGGCGATATGCTGTCTTTCAGAAAGAGCGGACACTTGGAGGAAACGAGCGCGCCCCACCGCTCCTTGCCGGGCAACGGCAGCGAGTCGTATCGCGAAAGATCGTTCGGACCGAGCAACACGCCCAGATCGAGCGTGCCGTTTTCCAGCCGTTCCTTTATGTAATCGGCGTTGTTGGAGTACAGCTCGAACCGCACGTCGGGGTATATGTCCCCGAAACGCTGCATCATGCGGCCCAGAAGGCGCATCGTCCCCGCCTCGCCGCTGCCTATGGATATGATCCCCGCGACGTCCTCCGCACCGTTGCGGAACTCGCGCTCCGTCTTTTCGGTGAGGTCGATTATCTCCTGAGCGCGGCGGCGCAGGAGCATGCCAGCCTCGGTCAGCGACGTGCTGTGCCGCCCGCGGCGGAACAGCTGCGCGCCCAGCTCGTCCTCGAGCTGCATGAGCTGGCGGGAAAGCGCGGGCTGCGAGATGTGCAGTAGCTCCGCCGCGCGCGTGATGTTCTCCTCGCGCGCCACCGTCAGGAAGTATTTGAGTATGCGATATTCCACAGGCGTGCTCCCGTCAAAGCGCGGCGTATTCCTCGTCCGTCACCGCTTCCAGCCACTCGTTGGACGCGTTCTCGCCCGGCACCTCCACCGCGATGTGCGAGAACCAGCTGTCCGCCTTCGCGCCGTGCCAGTGCTTGACCTCGGGCGGGATGACCACCACGTCGCCCGGACGCAGACTGCGCGCGGGCTTGCCCTCCTCGCGGTACCAGCCCTCGCCCGCCACGCACAGCAGTATCTGTCCGCCGCCGCTCGTGGCGTGATGTATGTGCCAGTTGTTGCGGCAGCCCGGCTCGAACGTCACGTTCGCGAAGAACGGACCCTTGCCCGGCTCGGTGAGCGGGTTGAGATAGGACTTGCCCGTGAAATAACGCGCGTACGCGCTGTTCTCCACGCCCAAACCGAATATGTTCGCCTTTTCGAATGTCTTATCCGTTTTCATACGATCTCCTTCGGTCCTATTTAGTAAGCACTTCGCGCGCGCAGTTGAGCGCGTTGAACAGTCTCGGCACTCCCATGTAAGGCATGGCGTGTACCAGCGCGCACACCACTTCCTCACGCGTGTTGCCCGCTTTGATCGCGCCCTCGACGTGCGACCGCACCTGCAATTCCGCCCCGCCGATGGCGGCCAGCACCACCACGGTGAGCAGCTCGCGCCGCTTTTCGTCCAGCCCGTCGCGCGTCATGAAGTCGGAAAAACACAGCTCCGTGAGGAAACGCGGCACCGCTTCCGCGAACTCGCCGGGCAGCCACGAGTAACGCTCGGCTATCTCGTCGCCGTACAACGGCGCCTGCAACGCCCTGCCCCGCTCGACGCGGTCGGACTCCGTCACGGTCGCGCCGTCGCGCAGCGGAAGCCGCACGCCCTGCGCCGCCAGCGCCTCGTCCATCGCCGCTATGGCGTTGAGCGTCTTGGGAAAGCCCACGAAGGGCGCGCACTGATACACCGTTTCGCGTATCTCCTCGGGCGTCAGCCCCACGCGCAGACAGGCCGCCGTGTGGCTCTTGAGCTGCGGCAGCGCCTGATACGCCGTCAGCACGGTGATCGTTATGAGCTCGCGCATGCGGTCGTCCAGCGAGCCCGTGTAACTCACCTCGCCGAATATGAACCGCTGCAATATCTTCATGAACTCGGGGTCGTTGCCCTCCGTAGTCGTCGGCTTGCCGCCGAACAGCTTGCCGAATTTCTCTTCGCACTTTTCCACTCTGTCCATGACCGTCCCTCCGTCAGATCCCCTCTGCCGCCATGCGCGAACGCAGCTCTTCCGCACGGACGTTGGCGGTCAGCCGCACGGACGGCTTCCACACCGCGTTCGGCGCGCTCGCGCGCAGTACCTCGTCCGTCCTGCCCGCGCCGCTTCCGCCCGACGTGAAGAAGGGCTGTATCGTCTTGCCCGAAAAGTCATGGCTCTCCAGGAACGTCTGTATGATGCGGGGCGCGATGTACCACCATATGGGGAACCCCAGATACACCACGTCGTAGCCCGATATGTCCGCATCGCCCGCTATCGCTGGGCGGCAGTCGGGATCCTTCATCTCGATGGTGGTGCGACTGCTCCTGTCCGTCCAGTCCAGATCCGCCGACGTATACGGCCGCTCGGGTCGGATCTCGTAAAGCTCCGCGCCCGTCGCCTTCGCCAGCTCCCGCGCGACGCGTTCCGTCACGCCGCTGCAAGAAAAATACGCCACGAGTTTTCTCTTTTCCATGTCTATATGCCTCCCTTTCGTCTTTCCCTTTTCGGCACGCGCCCTTTTATCGTGCGCGGTCGTGTGCCTTTTCTTCTTTCGATCATATTATATCACACATGCGCAGTAATGTAAAATACAAATTTTTTATATGATGTTATGCAATTGAGTTATGCTTAGTGCAAAAAGCACGCCACGGACAGCCGTGGCGTGCTTTTTCGGATATTTCGGATATCGACGGGAGGGCCACCGCCGTCGTGCGCGGCGTGCGCGCGATGCGTTCAATGTCGGATCGAGTTAAGCGTCGCGGGGCGCGGGCGGGTCGGACGCGCGGTGTTTTTTGAAAAAGAGGAAGTACATCACCGCGCCCGCCCCGGCGGTTATGAATTCGGTGACGGGGTACGTCAGCCAGAACAGGTCCAGCCCCGCGCGCGAGAACAGATAGCCCAGCGGCACGAACAGCACGACGGTGCGGATGACCGTGAGCAGTGAGCTCTTGACCCCCGACCCCACCGCCTGGAAGAACACGGGGAACAACAGCGACGCGACCATGGGCAGGAAACTCACGCCGATGTACCTGAACCCCACCGTGCCTATGCGTATGACCTCGGGATCGCGCGTGAACACGCCGAGCATCTGCGCGGGTATGGCCAGAAAGCACAGCGTACCCACCGCCATGAGCACCAGCCCGAACAGCATGGACTCCCTGACCGTACTGCGGCAGCGCGCAAGGTCGTGCGCGGCGTAGTTGTAGCTGATGACGGGCACGATGCACGTCTGCATGGCGCCCAGGGGTATGAAAAAGAAGGTCTGCCACTTGTAGTACAGCCCGAGCGCCGTGACCGCCTGGTCGGAGAACGTCGCGAGGATGAGATTCAGCCCGAAGATATACAAGGTGTACGCCGATTGCATGAGTATATTGGGCAGCCCCATTCTGAACACGGACGCGACGTAACGCGGCACGGTTCGGACGGGAGGGGGTCGGCGTATCCCGCCGCGCATGACCACCAGCGCGGCGACGACCTGCCCCGCCACCGTGGCGATCGCCGCGCCCGCTATGCCAGCCTCGGGGAAAAAGAGCGGGCCGAATATGAGCAGCGGGTCCAGTGCGATGTTGACGACCGCGCCCGCGATCTGCGCGATCATGGGCGTCTTCATGTTGCCGTTCGCCTGCATGACCTTCGTCCAGACGCTTTCCTCGAACAGCCCGAAACTGAACACGCACACTATGCGCCCGTAAACGATGACGTCGGCCGCCACCGTCTCGGAATCGGTGGACACGTCGGCGTACAGCGGCATGAGGAAATAACACGCCAGCGCGAACGCCAGCCACAACGCCGTCGCGAGCGGCGCCGCCACCCCCGCGCACTCGTCCGCGCCATTCTTGTCGCCCACGCCCAGACGCGCCGCCACCACGGTATTGATGCCCACGCCCGTGCCTACCGCGAGCGCGATCATCAACAGCTGCAACGGGTATACGATGGACAACGCCGTCAGCCCCGACTCGGAATACATGCCCACGAACAGACTGTCCACGATGTTGTACAGCGCCTGTATGAGCTGCGCCAGCATCACGGGCGGCGCGAGCTTCAACAATATCTTGCTTATCTTCTCCGTACCCCACGACACGGTCCCGTCAGTCATCGCGCACCTCGTCGAACGCCGCGTTGCGGCATTCTCCATGGTCCCGTTTGGGACTATGATATTATATCCCCTGTAAGCGCGTATGTCAACGATAACGCGGCGATCTATCGGACATAAAACGCGGCGGCTTACGCTCGCCCGATCCACGCGCCAAAAGACCGACGCGGCGGGCATTCCCCGCCGCGTCGGTCTTAGTGTACCTCATCGGCACGCGCCGATCGTCGCGCATACGTTATAAATAAAGTTCGTACTCCTTTCTGTCTGAACAGGACTTTTTGAGCATGGCGTTCACTGCCGCAAGCACGACGCGACTCACCTTTCTCGCCTTATGCGGGCACACCGCGACGCAACGCATGCACGACACGCATTTCTTTTTGTCCGTCACCGCGGGATCGCTCGGATCGATGACCTGCACGGGACATTCCGCGGCGCACACGCCGCACTTGGTGCAATGTTTATCGGGCTTGGGCACGACCGCGCCGCCGCCCGACTTTTTATACGGACGATCGCCGGGAACGCGTGGCACGGACATGTCGCCGCTCTTCACCTTGTCGGCTATGCGCGACGCATATCCGAGCAAAGTACCGATGTCCTCGGCGTCCGGACGACCGGCGGCATATCTGCGCGCTATCGAGTGCTCGGCGACCGCGGCCACCACGCCGATCACATTGAACCCCGCCGCGGCGGCAAGATCTTCCAGCTCCACGGCGGTGTCCTCATACGCGCGATTGCCGTAAACGCAGACCGCCACGGCTCTCGCTCCGTTGCCTCGCAACGCGGACAAGCGCTCCGCCGCCACATGCGGCACCCTGCCCCCGAACGACGGCACTCCCATCACGCAAACGTCATCCTTGCCTATCTCGGCAACGGCATCGCCGTGTACCGTAACGTCCGTCTTTACCGTTCCGCACGCCAGCTTTTCCGCAAGCGCGTTCGCCAGCGTATCGGTGACCTTTTTCGTTCCGCCCGTAGGGCTGAAAAACACTTCCACTACTTTCATGTAACGCCTCCTTTTGTCAGAAAACGACGACCGCTTTACCGTCCGTACGCCCTTCCGCCACCGCACGTAACGCTTCGTTTATATCGTCTATTCCGAACGCGCGACTGTTAACGGGCGGCATGACGTGCTTTTCCTCCACTATGTGCGTGATCTTTCGGAGTTGTTCACCGTCCGCGCGGACGAACAAGAACGAGTATTCCTTGCCCTGCCGTCCTGCCATGCGATCGTACTTTCTTACCGCCAGCGAAAAGAGCATACGCCTTATTCCCTTTATTCCGTGATCCACGGCGAACCGCTTGTGGGTATCCCGCGCAAGCTCACCAACCTGCTGCCCTTGCGAAGTAAAGCCGGACTGATAACTGTCTCGCGCGGGACGGGCGGCGCGGCGCTCGCCAAGGACGTTTCGGACATCACGTTGTACGACATTTATGAGGCCCTTGAGCCGGACGGACTGTCATCGATCATAGGCGTGCATGATTGTCATGACAGAGCCTGTCCCGTCGCTCAAAACATCGCTTACGTGTTGCGCCGCCCATACGAGCTAATCGAAAACAGCATACGCGATACGATGAAGAGCATAACTCTTAGCGAGCTGCTCGATCGTTTCCACGAAAAAGTCACGCCCGACAAACGCGCATGAATTGTCTAACCAAGCTCAACACTTGATAAGATCTTGTCCAAACAGATCCTGCGATGTTTGAAAACGTAAAATCCATCGGACCCGGCGTCGATAAACGTCAGGTTCTTTTTAACGTCGCGGGGCTTATTCTCCATAGGTCCCCGCATAAAGAGCTTCACTCCGCCTATGACCCGGATACACCACGGCACCGCTCCGGACGCCGTATGATCCGTATCGGGATCTTTGGAATACTCTCCCGTTGTGAAGATGGTATATCCGTACGCCGCAAGCGTGAGGATATTGTCGTACGTCGGCGAATGCCTGTTAAGTTTCGTTACGAAAAAGGTCAAAAACCGAAGTTTTTGACCTTTTTTTGCTTATTATTTCCTGCATAACGAAACCAGTGTTTCGACGTGAAGCGCTAACCTCTTTTTAACATAAAAATTCAAGCGTAGTTCGCCTCTTTAGGATATAAGCACAACTACCAGTAACGTCTGTTTTGATATATTAATTAAAATGCACAATTTTGTTTGATAAGATTGTAAACTTTTTCAGCATCATTTACGGCGATCAGTCCATAGCCGAATGTTATACCGCCTTTTTGTTTGATTTTTATCGTCCCTATTCCCCTTTTAATTAAACTGCGATATAGCTTTATATCCTTGATTTGCAATATGTTCAGCGATAAATTTGAAACATTCCCGTTAAAATAATAAATGGTTGTTGGCGTAATTATATATCTTATTTCTTTTCCATTTATCAAAGAGCATAACGGAAATATAATCGTAACCAGACAAAGCGCAAAAAACAATGCCGCAACAAGCACCCCGCCTTTTTGGAAATTTGTTAGAAACAGGATAAGTACCCCAACAAGCGCCCAAGCCACTGCAAAAAGAAAAGCGTATTTCATGTAATGCCAAAAATATAGCGGCTTAGCAGAAATTACGTCTAACAGCACCTCCTCTTTTATATCCTCGGGATTGACCTGCGTTAAAAATTCTCTGGCATACTCGAAAATGTCCTGCTCCTCCCATTGTCCCCTTTCTTTCCTGCCGTTAAGAGTTGTTTTATAGCCTTTGCTGCCTTCTTCGATTATTAGTGTGTCATTTTTATGATGTAAAATGAGTTTATCCTCTTTGAGAAACACATTTTCAGACACAGACTTCAAATCAAGGTAAAAATCATAAAGGCTATCATATTCTTTGGTTTGGGCGCAATATGCGCTCTTGCCGATTTTTATGCTCCATTCTATCTTATCGCAGACGATATAAGGCTCTCCCGAAACGGGCAAAAAGTCAACAATTCCGCCCACTTCTCCCGAGTCGAAGCACGGCACCTTCCAAAGATATCCACTATCCGTTTTTTGAAGGACAGAATCGTAAATTATGCCTATGCGGTCAACAAGTTCGCTTGCCCGCACCCCCTCAAATTTTACCGTAATTATACAATCCCAAGTGGTATCAAATTCAATTTCCGTATTGTTTTCGCTTTTGTCTATTCTTATCGGTATCGAATCGTGAAAAGACATTGAAACATTCATCAAACTTATAATATCTCTTTCGTCTTTCAGTCCAAACCATTCGGGCAGAATTACCTCTTTGGAGTACTCTTTGAATTGCGGGAAGTCATCAGTTGCGGCTTTTTTACCGAAGCGCACGGTCTTCCATAATTCTTTGTTTTGAAGTACCCAGTCATACCCTTCCCAAGCAAATTTTTTGCAATCAAACTTTTCCCAATCGACAATAAACACCTGACGACGAGGATGCCACATTTTTATGCGCCTTAAATGCGAGCGTTCTTTATTGAATGCAAGCACTTCCGATTGCCACCCAGCCTGCCTGATTGCAAAGACGGGCGAAACATATTCTTCATTGTTTTCCAAAATTATTGCTATCATATTTGCTATCCCCATTATCTTTCGCATATTTTAGCATAAAACCAAGCTTAAATCAAGCACCATATCTGACATATCCAAAGTTACTATCCTCGCACTAAATTGACATATCTACTCATACTAGGCGGGGTAAATTTTATGTGCTGTAACATAACCAAAATTACACTGACATCGTATCTCCTAAATAAATATAAGAAAATTTCAGCATGAAAAAAGGTCAAAAAACGAAGTTTTTGACCTAAAATTGCTTATTTTTGCTCTTGTTTTCTACATAGCAAAACCAGAGTCTCGACGTGGCAGATGGCTACAAAAGGTCTCAAAAGTGCCTGTTTTCAAAGGGTGTAACTATAAAAAGTCTCTATATTACCGCTTAATATCCCTGATTTTGGAAATATCACCGCCGCATAAAATTTCAAGATTTTCCGTTATCTTATCGGCAGACCAGTCCCACCACTTTAGTTGCAGCAGACAGGCGATCGTATCGTCGTCAAACCGTTTGCGGATCACTCTGATAGGGTTTCCGCCGACGATGTGATAAGGCGCAACATCTTTAGAAACCACCGAATTTGCCCCGATGATCGCGCCGTCGCCGATATGTACACCGGGCAGCACCGTCACATTCTGCCCGATCCACACGTCGTTGCCGACCATCGTATCCCCTTTCAGCGGCAAATCGCCAAGATGCGGCGTACATTTTTCCCAGCCGCCGCCCATGATATTGAACGGGTACGTCGTCACGCTGTTCATCCGATGATTGGCGCCGTTCATGATAAATTCCACCCCCTTCCCGATGGCACAGAACTTACCGATGATCAATTTATCTCCTATAAATTCATAATGGTGCGTGACATGTTTTTCAAAATCTTCCGCGCCGGTATCGTCATCGTAATACGTGTAATCGCCGACGATGATGTTCGGCCGGGTGATGACGTTTTTAATAAAGCAAAGGCTCGGCACTTTTCCATTCGGAAATCTTTTATCAGGGTCGGGTCCGTTCATGATTTTTATCCTCCGTTTTCGCGGGCTGCTGCCTGTATTATAAGTATATCAGAAAAATTTGCCGGCCGCAAGGGGTTCGCGGTCGGCGGATCTGCATTATTTCCGTTCGAGACAAATTAGAGTCTCGACGTGGCAGGTGTTCGGGAACATGTCGAAGGGGGTGACGGAGAGGGGGCGGTAGGCCGTAAGGAGAGAGAGGTCGCGGGAGAGCGTGGAGGGATCGCAGGAGACGTAAACGACGTGCGCGGCGCGGGAGTCGTTCAGCGCGGCGATGACTTCGGGCGAGCAGCCCGAGCGGGGCGGGTCGAGCACGACGAGCGCATCGGCGTCGCTGTCGGCGACGAGTCCGGGCAATACGTCCGCACAGTCGCCCGCCACGGTGCGGGCGTTGGATATGCCCTCGCGCGCGAACAGTTCGTTGGCGGAGTCCACGGCGGCGCGTTCTATCTCGATGCCCGTCACCTCGCGCGCGACGCGCGCGAGCAGAGCGGTGAGCAGTCCGCCGCCGCTGTAAGCGTCTATCACCGCGGCGGGCGACAGGCGCGCCGCGACGTCCAGCACCGCGCCGTACAGCTTTTCCGCCACGGGTCCGTTGACCTGAAGGAAGCCGCGCGGATGCACGTGCGTATGCAGGCCCATGAACTCGTACAGCACGGGCTTACCCGCGACGAGGACGGTCTTGTCGCCGAGTATGGAGTTGGTGCGGGATCTGTTGACGTTCAGCCACAGCTCGTCCGCCTTTATCCCCGCAGCGGCGACTGCGTCGGCCAGGCCCTCCGAGATATCCGAAGTGGCGACGACGGTGAGCGACAGTTTCCCGTTCAGATCGCGCGCGACGAAATGCCGCAACACGCCCCTGCCCTTTTCCTCGTCGTAAGGCGCGTATCTCTCCGCGAGCCGACGCAACGCGGGTATCGTCCGACGCACGGCGGGGGTCTGCAAGGGGCAGTCCTCTATCTCCACCACGCGGTGGGAGTTATACGCGAACAGTCCGACCTTTGCGCCGCGCTCGCCCGCGCGCACGGGCAGCGAGAGCTTGTTGCGGCAGCCCGACGTATCGGGGGACGGCACGCACTCCGCCACTTCCGCGTCGATGTGCGCTATCTTGCGCAGAGCGTCGCGCACGATGCCGCGCTTGAACTCCAGCTGAGCGGGGTAAGCGAGGTGGCGTATGTTGCACCCGCCGCACTTGCCGAAGTACGGGCAGCCGGGGTCCACGCGGTCGGGCGACGGCGAGGACACGTCCGTCAGTTTGCCCACGGCGTAGTCCTTTTTTACGAGTATTATGTGCGCGCGGATACGCTCGCCGGGCAGCGCGCCCTGCACGAAAACGGGGACGCGGCCCACACGCGCCACGCCCTCGCCACGGTAGCCGAGCGTTTCCACGCTCGTGTCGATGTCATCGTTTTTTTGAAGTTCGTCCAATGCCGACGGCACGTCAGATCCTCCTGTCGGCGCTCTCCGCGCCCGTATTTTGCGCCTCAGGCGCTTTTTCCGCGCCGCCCGGCAGATCGTCCACCCACTCGTTCCGCGGCTGAGCGGTCGCGGCGAGCTCGTCGGGAGCGAGCTCGAGCGGCTCCTTATGCCCGCGGAAGAACTGCTTGAGCAGAACGGGCGTGAGTATGGACGAGAACAGTATGAGCAGCACGGTCATTATCATGAAGTCGGCGGGTATCAGCCCCGACTCTATGCCCTTGTTGGTGACGATGAGCGCGACCTCGCCGCGCGCCATCATGCCGACGCCCGCGATGCCCGCTTCCCGCCAGGTGCCGTGACGCAGACGTATGACCGCGCCGCAGCCCACGACTTTGCCCACCAGCCCGACGACCACGAACAGGACGGACAGCAGTACCAGCCAGCCCGTCATGCCCGAGAAGGTCATGCTGATGCCTATCCCCGCGAAGAACACGGGGCCGAATATCATATAGCTGTTTATCTCCACCTTGCGGTCGGTATACGCCGCGGTGCGGTTGACGGTGGAGAGCACGACGCCCGCGATGTACGCGCCCGTGATGTCCGCAACGCCGAATATCTCCTCGGCGGCGACGGAGTACGCGAACGCGATGGCGAGGCCGAGGATGGGCAGGCGGCGGGTATGCGGCCACTTGCGCTCCATCCACACGAAGAGGTGATGCACGGCTATGCCCACGCCTATCGCCACGATGAAGAACGCCACGACCATGATGAGCGTGCCCCACCACTGGGTCTTGAACCACTCGAAGCCGCTCGCGTCCGCGGCGGCGGTCTGGCCGAAGCTGCTGACGACGGACAGCACGACTATGCCGATGACGTCGTCGATTATCGCGGCGGAGACCAGCGTCGTGCCGATGCGCGTCGTTATCTTGCCCAGCTCTTTGAGCACGGACACGGTTATGGCCACGCTGGTGGCGGTGAGGATCGTACCCACGAACACGCCCTGCACGACGTCCGTGAAGCCGTTGATGAGGCCGTTGAAGATGAACGGCAGGCTGATGACGGTGCCGAGCGCGAGAGGTATCGCGACGCCCGAGACCGCCACGAGGGTGGCCGCGACGCCCGTACGCCGCAATTCAACGAGGTCGGTCTCAAGGCCCGCCGAGAACATTATCATGATCACGCCTATCTTGGAGAACACGTCCAGCACGGTAAAGTCGTGCGTGCCGTCCAGCAGGAACTCGTCCAGCGTGACGAACTCCGCGATGTTAGGCGTGCTCTCGTAACCGATGAGCGCGAAACCGAGATTGCCGGTGATGGCCGGCCCGATGAGTATGCCCGCTATTATATAGCCGAGCACCTGCGGAAGTCCCAGCCTGCGCAGGAACATACCGCATAGCTTAGTGGACACCATGATGATGGCGAGCGCCATCACAAAGCCCAATACGCCGTTGAACATTCTCCCTTTTCCCCTTTTCTGTCTGTTATCTGCGTTTCAGTTCGGCGAGCTGTCTGTCCATGTCCCGCTTGCTGTCCCGCTCCTTGATGGTCTGTTTTTTGTCGTAAGCGCGTTTGCCGCGCGCGAGCGCTATCTCCACCTTGACCAGTCGGCCCTTGAAGTACATCGCGACGGGTATGATCGCCCAGCCCTTTTCGCGCGACTTGCCTATCAGCCGACGTATCTCCCCCGCGTGCATGAGCAGTTTGCGACTGCGCAGCTCGTCGGGCGGAAATATGGTGGATTTGTCGTATGCCGAGATACGGCAGTTCTTGAGAAAGATCTCACTGCCTTCCACGAAACAGAACGAGTCGCCCAGGTTGACGCGCCCCGCGCGCACCGACTTGACCTCGCTGCCCACCAGCGCGACGCCCGCTTCGTACTTCTCCACGAGCTCGTAATCGAACCGCGCTTTTTTGTTCTCTATCCTCGTCATGACCGTTATATTCCCCGACGCCTCGCGGCGTTCCGATTATCATTATACTACTTTACGGCCCGTTTGGCAAACATTTGACGGCATGGCGAGCGTCCCCGCCGTATTTTGCGCGCGCACGGCGCGAACGCGAAGGACGGAAAAAATCGGCCGCACAAAAAAAGATGCGGCGCTTTTTCGTTCGCACCGCATCGGGATAGATCGTATGTTTATCTCTGGTCGCTGTTGAGGAACACTCTGTTCACGATCGCCGCGGCGAAAGCTATGATGCCGCCGATGACGAACACGACCAGCTCGGGCGAAACGCTCCATTCGCCTTCGCCGAGGTACCCGCCGTTAACGAGCACGAACGCGGGGACGGCGATGAGCAGCAGTCCGAACAGGAAGAAGAAGGACTTGCCCACGTAACCCGTATCTTCGTAGCCGTCGAACTTGAACGTCTTGGCAAGACGAAGAGAGGTCTTGCGCACGAAGCGCGGCAGGCTGAACAGGCATTTGACGGATATCACGAGGATGACCGCCAGCAGTGCGAAGGTGGGCATCGAGAAGTCGTTGCCGCTGACCATGGTCGCGAGATAGACGAGCGACTGGTTGAACGTCGTGGTGACCTCTTCCGAGCCGCCGACCGTCGCGAAGATCATCGGGAAGGCGGAGAACGCCACGATCGCGCCCGCGACTATGCCCGCGTTGGACACGAATTTGAGTATGCTGCCGCCCTTGAAGAAGCGTCTGCCCGCGAACAGGATGTTGGCGAACGCGCACAGCGCCACGGATATCGCCGAGAGCATCACGCACACGAGCACGCCGCTGTTGGGCGCGAGCATCCCGCCCATGCCTGTGAATACGAATGCGATGAACACGAGGAGCGAGGCGAACAGCGACCAGCTGCTCGAACGCGCCATAGTGAAGAACCTGCCGCCGATCAGACCGCCGATGAAGCCGAAGAGTCCGAACAGCGTGGCCAGCGAGGACACCAGAGCGCCGAGCAACAGGCAGAACACGAAGATGATGTGAGGCAGATAGGACACCATGACGTTGCCGATGGTCTGCGTCATGTTCTCACCCGCCGACCCGACGGCCTGCATGATGGTGTTTATCGTATTCGGCCAGTAATCGACGTATGCCTGGGCGTTGTTGATGATGCCCGTGGAAACGTCGCCCACGACGGGCATCATGGTGAGCGGGTCGATGATCACGCTCATGTCTTCCAGAGTCACAGTAAAAAGATCGCCCAGAAGCAGCAGGTACGTCACGATCGCGCTGAGGGCGACGGACGCAAGGCCGAACAACAGGCATATGACGCTCTGAAATCCCGTGCGCTTGTCCGCGCTGACCTCCTTGCGGCGTTTGAGCGCGGGCTTGCCCGAGCCGACCGCGTCGTCGCGCAGCACCTTGCCGCACTGCGAGCAACGCTCGTCGCCTTCGGACACCGGGCTGCCGCAGTTGGGGCAATGCCGCACGGACAGGGCCGAGCCGCAGTTGGAGCAGAATTTGTCGGGCCGCACGTCAGCCCCGCAATTCTTACAGATCATATCATTTACCTTCCTATATGATTTTTTCCTATGAGATAGTAGACCGAATTCCGATCTTTTATACCTGCCGAGAGTACGTTTGCGAGGAAAAACTCACTTCCGTCCCCGCGTATCCCCCGTCGCCCGAACGCGCGGACGCGGCGTGCGGCGGAACGTCCCGTTATTGATACGCATTATCGTTATTATTATAACATCGGTGCGCGAAAATTGTAAAGGAACGAAGGGAGCATTTGCATTAAATTTTTATTAAATTTGATACGCTTGACATTTTAGCGTCAGTTTATGATATGACGCGCACCTTCGGCGTATGCGTCGGGAGTACCGTAACGCGCGGCGACGCAGTGCCAACTACGGATCGGATAGATCGTAACGCGACTTATGCGGGGCGTATGATCTTTACGCGGCGGAACGCGGCGGGACATAAAAAAGTGACCGACCCGTGGTCGGTCACTTTTTATACGTGTTATCCGTTGTTATCGGAAGGACATCGGCTTATCAGACAAGCTCGATGATGGCCATCTCGGCGGCGTCGCCGCGACGGAAGCCGTTCTTGAGCACGCGGGTATAACCGCCCTTCGTACCCTTCTCGGTCGCGCGGTCGTCATACTTGGGAGCGTATTCGTTGAAGATCTTCTCCACGAGCGGGTGACGGATCTTGCCGACGCGGACGCGGTATGCGGCCTTGGACTCGGCGAACGCCTTGGTCTCCTGAGCGTCGTACACGACCGCCATTATAGCGCGGCGCGCGGCGAGCTTCTTGGGACCGTCGTTGACGAGCTCGATGGTGTACTCTTCCACCGTTTCGTTGCCCTTCTTGTCCTTCTTCTTGCGCTTGCGGGTCTCCACCTTCTTGACGGTGTCCTTATAGCTGTTGACGGCCTTGGTGAGGAGCTTTTCCGCCATTTTCTGAACTTCCTTCGCTCTGTCGAAAGTAGTTTCGATCCTGCCGTACCAAAGAAGATCGGTAACCTGACCGCGCAGAAGCGCCATTCTCTTATCGGTAGCTTTACCTAATTTTCTGTTTTCCATTTTATCGTGATTCCTTGTATTTTATTGGATATGCCCGATCAATCGTCGTTGGAGCGAAGGTCGAGACCGTAGCTCTTGAGCTTGGCGATGACCTCGTCGAGACTCTTTCTGCCCAGGTTGCGGACCTTGAGCATATCGTCCTCGGTGCGCTTGGTGAGGTCTTCGACGGTGTGGATACCCGCGCGTTTCAGGCAGTTGTAGCTGCGGACGGAGAGATCCATCTCCTCGATGCTCATCTCCAGCACCTTCTGCTGTCTGTCCTCCGGACGGGACACGAGGATGTCCATGCCCGCGAACATATCCGACAGGTTGGCGAAGAGGCGGATGTGATCCTCTATCGTGCGGGCGGCCAGCGAAAGCACGTCCTTGGCGGAGAGGCTGCCGTCCGTCTTGACGGTGAGCGTCAGCTTGTCATAATCCAGGCTCTGACCCACGCGCGCGTTCTCCACCGCGTAGCTCGCGGCCTTGACGGGCGTGAAGATCGCGTCGATGGGGATGTAGCCGATGGGCTTGCCGAGGTCACGCATGTGACCCGCGACGACGTAGCCCCTGCCCTTTGCGACGGTCAGCTCCATGTCGAGAGCGGCGCCCTCGTCCAGCGTGCAGATGTACAGCTCGGGATTGAGGATCTCGATCTCGGGGTCGGTGATGATGTCCGCCGCCGTGACGACGCCCGCTTCGTGCTTGGTCAGACGCAGGGTCTTGGTTATGGTGTTGTCTTCGTATTTGGCTTTGAGGTTGAGGCCTTTGAGGTTGAGTATGATCTCGGCCACGTCCTCTTTGACGCCTTGTATCACGCTGAACTCGTGGCTCACGCCCTTGATCTGGATACCCACCACGGCGGTGCCGGGCAGCGCCGAGAGCAGAACGCGTCTCAGGCAGTTGCCGAGAGTGATGCCGTAGCCGCGCTCCAGCGGTTCGACGACGAACACGCCTTCGCGGAGGTCTGCGCTCTCTTCGATGGTGATCCTGGGCTTTTCGATTTCCATCATAATATAAAATTCTCCTTTCCGCCCGCGGTTGCTAACATAAAACTCCGTGGCGGACCGTGAAAACCCCGAAGAGTTTCCGTGATCGTTAAACTGCGCGTCCGAGTGCGGGTGCCGCACTACGGTCTTTACTTGGAGTATTTCTCGATGATGAGCTGTTCGGTGATGTTGGCGTCGATATCGTCGCGCTTGGGCTCGGCGATGATCTTACCCACGAGCTGCGTGGTGTCGAACTCGACCCACTTGGGCATCGTGATCTTGGCGTCTTTGAGAGCGGTGAAGCAGGCCTTGTTCTTCTTGCTGTCCTTGACCGCGATGGTGTCGCCCACCTTGACCTGGTAGGACGCGATGTCCACTACCTTGCCGTTGACGGTGATGTGGCCGTGGTTGACGATCTGACGGGACTGAGCGCGGGAGGCGCCGATGCCCATGCGGTAAACGACGTTGTCCAGGCGCTTCTCGAGCAGAGCGAGCATGTTCTCGCCCGTGACGCCCTTCATGCGCTCGGCCTTTTCGTAGTAAGCGTGGAACTGACCTTCGAGCACGCCGTAGATGCGGCGGACCTTCTGCTTCTCACGGAGCTGGATGGCGTATTCGGAGTTCTTGTGACGGGCGAGGCCGTGCTGTCCGGGAGGGGTGGGGCGTCTGTCGAACGCGCACTTCTTGCCCTCTGCGGTGCAACGATCGCCTTTAAGGTACAGCTTCATACCTTCTCTTCTGCATTTCTTGCATGCGGGTGAAATAGTTCTTGCCATTTTGTCCTCTCCTTAAACTCTTCTGCGCTTGGGCGGTCTGCATCCGTTGTGAGGGATGGGCGAAACGTCCGTGATGGACGTGACCTTGATGCCGCTCGCTTCCACCGCGCGAACGGCGGACTCGCGTCCCGCGCCGGGGCCTTTCACGAAGACCTCCGCGCTGCGCATACCGGCGTCGTACGCTTCCTTGGCGGCCTTTTCGCAAGCCATCTGAGCTGCGAAAGGCGTGCTCTTTCTGCTGCCGCGCAGACCCGTCGCGCCCGCGCTGGACGCAGTGACGGTGTTGCCGCGCTCGTCGGTTATGGTGATTATGGTGTTGTTGAAGGAAGCCTGGATATGCACCTGGCCCTTATCCACACCCTTGGTTATCCTTTTCTTGGTTGCGGTCTTTTTAACTGCCATGTTCTGCTAACTCCTTGACTTACTTCTTCTTTCTGCTGACGGTGCGCTTGGGACCTTTACGGGTGCGCGCGTTCTGCTTGGTGCTCTGACCGCGAACGGGCAGACCCTTTCTGTGACGCACGCCGCGGTAGCAACCTATCTCCATGAGGCGCTTGATGCTGAGCGAAATATCGCGATGAAGATCGCCTTCGGTCACGACGTTCTTATCGATATACTCCCTGATGCGCTGCACTTCGTCCTCGGTGAGGTCTTTTACGCGCGTGTCGGGATCGACGCCCGTTTCGGCGAGGATCTTGTCCGCCGTCGGACGCCCGATGCCGTAGATGTAGGTAAGACCGATCTCTACGCGCTTTTCTTTAGGCAAATCGATACCTGCAATTCTTGCCATTGTGATCTCCTGATGATTTTAGATGAAATATCTATTTCACGCGCATCGCGCGGGGGCCGTGGAATGTCGGCGGCCGCGGACGCGGATTGTTTTCGCTTTATCAGCCCTGTCTCTGCTTGTGGTTGGGATACTTGGAGCAGATGACCATTACCTTACCGTGTCTTTTGATGACCTTGCATTTGTCGCACATAGGCTTGACGGAAGTACGAACTTTCATAATTATCTCCTTGTCTGAAATTGGATTTTGAACTTTAAGTCTTGTTGCGGTATGTTATCCGACCGCGAGTGATATCGTAAGGCGACATCTCGACCTTGACGGAATCGCCCTCGAGGATCTTGATGTAATGCTGACGGATCTTACCGGAGATGGTGGCGGTGACTATGAAGCCGTTGGTGAGCTTCACTTTGAACATCGCGCCTCTCAGGCATTCGATCACGACGCCTTCGGCTTCTATGGCATCGGCTTTTGACATATTACCTCCCTATTCTTTCGGCACCAGCCGTCTGAGAGCCGTGCGCAACGCCGCGTCCGTCTTGGGGACGGCGAGGCACTCGCCCGTTTCGGTCAGATGTCTGACGTTCTTTTTTTTGGGAGCGGAGAGCGGATGTCGCGCGCCGTCGCAAACAAGTGCATAGCCCTTGGCGTCGAAGCCCACGACGACGTATAACTTATCCGTGTCGCTGCCCGCTTTGCTCCGGACTGCGCTGCCTTTCTCCATCTTCCTCACTCCGTCAGGATCTCGCAACCCGTTTCCGTTACCAGAACGGTGTTTTCGTAATGCGCGGCGGGAAGTCCGTCCACCGTGCGGCAGGTCCAGCCGTCCGCGTCGATGGTGACGTCCCAGTCGCCCATGGCGATCATCGGCTCTATCGCAAGGCACATGCCGCTCTTAAGGAGCGGACCGCTGCCCGCGCGGCCGTAGTTCTCGATGGTGGGTTCCTCGTGCATCTCACGTCCGATGCCGTGGCCCGTCATCGCGCGGACGACGCCGTAACCGGCGAGCTCCGCGGTCATCTGTATCGCGTGCTGCGCATCGCCCAGATGCGCGCCCGCTTTTATCTTCGCGACGCCGTTGTAGAAGCAACGGCGGGTCACGTCGATAAGGCGCTGCTTTTCCGCGCTTATCCGTCCGACCGCGTACGTACGCGTGGCGTCCGCGTTGTAGCCGTCCAGTTTCAGCACGATGTCCACGCTCACGATCTCGCCCTCGGCGAGGCGACGCAGCGAAGGTATCCCGTGGACGACGACGTCGTCTATCGAGATGCACGCCGCGGCGGGATAGCCGTGATACCCCTTGCAGGGTGCGGTCGCGCCCAGGTCGCGGATCTTCTTTTCGATCTCCGCGTTGAGCTCCAGCGTGGTGATGCCCGGGGCCACGAGCGGCCCGACCGTCTTAAAGACTTCCACGAGCGCTTTGCCCGCGCGGCGCATCTTTTCTATCTCTTTTTCGTTCCTGATCGGAATTATCATCCGAGTACCTTCCTGACCTCTTCGAAGACGTCTTCGGGCGTGCCCATGCCGTTAACGGTGCAGAGCTTGCCGCGCTCTTTGTAATACTCGATGAGCGGAGCGGTCTGCTCGTTGTAGACCTTGAGGCGCTCTTTGACGGTCTCTTCGCGGTCGTCCATGCGCTGCTGCATCTCGCCGCCGCACTTGGGGCAGGTCTGAGCCTCGCCCAGCACGGACACGTGCGCGGTGTAGCCGCACTCGGGGCAGTTGCGTCTGCCCGTGATGCGGTCGGTCAGGATATCGAAGTCCACGGAAATGTCGATGACCTTGTCGATATCCACGATCGCGTCCAGCATCCTGGCCTGGTTGATGTTGCGGGGGAAACCGTCCAGCATGAAGTTCTTGTTCCCCGCCTCGTCCAGCGCGGTCTTGACTATCATGAGCGTGACCTCGTCGGGAACGAGCTGGCCCTTCTTTATGTAAGAGCGGGCGAGCTGGCCGATCTCGGTCTGCTGGCGCATATGGTGACGGAAGATGTCCCCCGTCGATATGTGCTTCAGTTTGTACTTTTCTTGTATGCGCGAGGCCTGCGTGCCCTTGCCGGCACCGGGTGCGCCCAACAGGATTATGTTCATATTCGTCCCCCGTTAAAACTCCCGACGCGCGGCCCCTTTTCGGGGACCGCGTGCGGACAGATGATTCTTTTGTTTATTGTTTGAGGAAGCCCTTGTACTGACGCATCATGAGCTGGCTCTCGAGCTGTCTCTGGAACTCCAGCGCGACGGACACGACGATCAGCATACCGGTGGAGCTGAACGCGTTGGTCAGCGAGTAGTTGAAGCCCAGGTCGCTGTTGGCGAGCGCCGCGAAGATGACGGAAGGCACGATGAACACGAACGCGAGGTAGATGGCGCCGAACAGCGTCAGACGTCTGTTGACCCTCGCGAGGTATTCGGCCGTCGCCTTGCCCGGACGGATGCCCGGGACGAAACCGCCGTACTGCTGCAGGTTGCGCGCCACTTCGTCGGGACGGAACTGTATCATCGCATAGAAGTAGCTGAAGAACAGGATGAGCAGACCGGAGAGCACGAAGTAAAGGGGCTGGCCCGTTCCGAACAGGCTCACCCACCAGTTGTCCATTGCGTTGAACATCTGCATGATGAGCTGAGGGAACGTGATTATAGCGGTCGCGAAGATGATGGGAAGGACGCCGCCCGAATTCACCTTGATGGGAATGTGCGTGCTCTGTCCGCCATACTGCTTGCGGCCCTTGATCTGTTTTGCGTACTGCACGGGGATCTTGCGCTCGGCGCCGTCGATAAAGGCGATCAGACCGAATATGACGATGACGAGCAGCAGGAATATCACGAGCGCCCAGGGCGCGTTGGCATCTTCGCCCCACATGCCCACGTTATCGATGATAGCGAGGCCGGCGGAGGAAACGATACCCACGAAGATGAGCAGAGATATGCCGTTGCCGATACCCAGGTCGGTTATCTTTTCGCCCAGCCACATCGTGAACACCGCGCCGCATACCAGGATGAGACCCACGAGGATGCCCACTACCGCGGGAGCCATCTCGATGGAGAACACCGAGGTCGCGAGGTAGGTGCTGCCTTCGGAGCCGTCGCCCGCCGCGAAGCTGACTACCGTGCCGACCGCCTGTATGACGGCGAGCACGACGGTGAGCACGCGGGTGAACATCGCTATCTTGCGCTTACCTTCGTCGCCCTGCTTGCTCCAACGCTCCAGCGCGGGGATCGCGATGGTGAGGAGCTGCGCGATAATGGACGCGTTGATGTAAGGCGAGATACCGAGCGCGAGCAGAGCGCCGTTCGCGAGCGCGTCACCCGTGATGCTGTTGAGCAGCGTCATGAAGGTGTTGTCCTCGCTGACCGCAAGTATGCTGGTATCGAGTCCGGGCACGGGGATCCAGCAACCCACTCTGTACACGAAAAGTATGAGGAGGGTGAACAGGATCTTGGTGCGGACTTCCTTATTCTTGAACGCGTTGATCAGTGTCTGGAACATATGTTATTTTACCTCTGCCGTGCCGCCTGCCGCGGTGATCTTCTCCTCGGCGCCCTTCGTGAACTTCTTGGCGATCACGTTGAGCTTCTTGGTCAGTTCGCCGTCGCCCAGGATCTTGAGACCGTAAGGCTCGATCTTGGAGATGACGCCCTTCTCGAGCAGCAGCTCCGCAGTGACGGTCGTGCCGTCCTCGAACGCTTCGAGGGCGCCCACGTTGACGGTGGAGTAAACTTTCTTCCAGTTGTTGTCGAAGCCTGCTTTGGGCAGTCTGCGGGTAAGGCCGAAGATCTGGCCCTCAAAGCCGGGACGTACGCCGCCGCCGCTTCTGGCCCACTGACCTTTGCTGCCCTTACCTGCCGTCTTGCCGGTACCCGAACCGATACCTCTGCCCAGACGCTTGGGAGCCTTCTTGGCGCCCTCGGCCGGTTTCAATTCGTTTATTATCATCTTTGATTACCTCGTTTAATTACGCTTCGCTGACTTCCACCAGGTGCTTGACCACGAAGATCATGCCGCGGGTGCACTCGTTGTCCTTCTTGACGACGGACTGTCCGATCTTGCGGAGGCCGAGAGCCTCCACGGTCTTCTGCTGCTTGGCGAGTCTGCCGCTCGTGCTCTTGACGAGGGTGATCTTGATCATTTTATCTGCCATGTGTCACCTCACGCCTGGATCTCTTCCACGGTCTTGCCGCGGAGAGCCGCGATCTGCTCGGGAGAACGGAGCTGCATGAGCCCGTCCATCGCCGCGCGGACGGTGTTGATGGGGTTGCGCGAGCCGAACGTCTTGGTGGTGATGTTCTTGATGCCCGCGAGCTCGACGATGGCACGGACGCTGCCGCCTGCTATGATACCGTTACCTTCGGGAGCGGGTTTCATGAGCACGGTGGACTTGCCGAACTTGCCCTGGACGTTGTGCGGGATGGTGAACTCACCGACGGGGACGCGTATCATCTGACGGCGGGCGATGAGCTCGGCCTTCTTGATGGCCTCGGGAACTTCCTTGGCCTTGCCGGTGCCGATGCCTACCCTGCCCTTGCCGTCGCCCACCGCGACGAGCGCGGCGAAGCGCATGATGCGGCCGCCCTTGACGACCTTGGTTATCCTGTTGACGGCGACGAGCTTGCTGTTGATGCCGTCGTCCTGCTTGACCTCTTCTCTGTCTCTTCTTGCCATAGCCGCCTCCTTAAATAGTCAGTCCGCCGCTGCGGGCGCCCTCGGCGAGAGCCTTGACTCTGCCGATGTAGAGGTAGCCGCCTCTGTCGAACACGGCCTTCTCGATGCCGATGGCTCTGGCTCTCTCAGCGATGTTCCTGCCGACGATCTCCGCCGCTTCAGTCTTGGTCTTGCCCTTGAGGTCGATGCCCTTGGCAACGGTGGAGGAGGAGCAAAGCGTGACCTGCTTCTCGTCGTCGATAAGCTGGGCATAGATGTGAGCGGTGCTGCGGTAAACCGAGAGACGGGGGCGTTCCGCCGTGCCGAACACGTGCTCGCGCACTCTCTTGTGCCTCTTCTGTCTTATCTTGTTTTTGTTCTCTTTGTTTATCATAGCTCTCTGTTATTACTTCTTGCCCGAAGTCTTGCCCTCCTTGCGGATTACGACCTCGTCGCTGTAATGGATACCGTATCCGTGATAGGGTTCCACGGGGCGAGCCGCCTTGACGTTCGCGGCGAACTGTCCCACGGCCTCTTTGGAGGAACCGGACACGATGACCTGAAGAGTCTTTTTATCTTTGTCGTCGCCCTCTTTCGTCTCGGCCTTGATGCCTGCGGGGAGGGTGAACTCCACGGGGTGAGAGTAACCGATGTTGAGGACGAGTTTGTTGCCCTGGACGGCCGCTCTGTAACCGACGCCCGCGATGATGAGCGTTTTGGAGAAGGGAGTCACGACGCCCTTGACCATGTTCGCGATGAGCTGACGGTACAGGCCGTGCGCGCTCTTGGCGTCCTTGATCTCGGACGAACGCTCCACGAGGACGTGGCCGTTCTCCACTTTCGCGGTGATGTATCTGCTTTCTATCTTCTGAGTGAGCTCGCCGAGGGGGCCCTTGACGGTGACGTCCTTACCGGAGACCGTGACGGACACTTTCTCGGGAATGGCTATGGGTGCTCTTCCGACTCGTGACATACGCGCCTCCTTACCAGACGTAGGCGAGCACTTCGCCGCCCACTTTGTTCGCTCTCGCCTGCTTGTCGGTCATGATGCCTTTGGAGGTCGAGATGATGGCGATCCCCAGACCGTCGAGCACCTTGGGCAGATCCTCGACGCCTGCGTAAACGCGCAGACCGGGCTTGGAGATCCTCTTGAGATTGGTGATGACCTTCTGCTTGGCCGGTCCGTATTTGAGCGTGATCCTGATTACGTCATGCTGCTTGTCGGAGTTCTTGTCCTTGACGGGCACGACTTCGACGGCGCTGACATAGCCTTCCTCGAGGAGGATGTCGGCGATGGCCTTCTTCATCTTCGAAAGGGGGACGATCACGGTATCGTGACGCGCGATGAGCGCGTTCCTCATCCTTGTGAGCAGATCTGCGATAGGATCGGTAGTAACCATATTATTCGCGCCCTCCTTACCAGCTGGATTTCTTCACGCCGGGGATCTCGCCCTTGTAAGCGTGTTCTCTGAAGCAGATCCTGCAGATGCCGTACTTGCGGAGCACCGAGTGAGGTCTGCCGCAAAGCGAGCACCTCGTGTAAGCTCTCGTCGAGAATTTGGCGGGTCTCTGCTGTTTGTTTATCATTGCTTTCTTAGCCATTGTCCGTTCTCCTAATTTTTAAAGGGCATACCCAACTTCGTCAGAAGCGCCTTGGCTTCGTCGTCCGTCTTGGCGGTGGTGATCACCGCGATGTCGAAACCGCGAAGCTTCTCCACGAGCTCATACGAGATCTCGGGGAATATGATCTGTTCTTTAACGCCCAGCGCATAGTTGCCTCTGCCGTCGAAGGACTTGCCGGAGATGCCGCGGAAGTCGCGCACTCTGGGAAGGGCGATGGACACCAGCTTGTCGAAGAACTCGTAAGCTCTCAGACCGCGCAGGGTCACCTTCGCGCCTATCGTCATGCCCTCTCTGACCTTGAAGTTCGCGACCGACTTTTTGGCCTTGCAGACCACGGGCTTCTGGCCGGCGATCTGACCCAGCTCTCCGATGGCCGTCTGCACGCTCTTGGCGTTGTCCTTGACGTCGCCGAGACGCATGTTCAGCACGATCTTGTCGATCTTGGGCACTTCCATTATGTTCTTGTATCCGCGCTCTTTCATCATCGCGGGGACTATCTCCTCGACGTAGCGCGCATACAGTCTGTATCTGCCGTCCTGAGAGTACTTCTTCTCGGGCGCGGCTTTCTTTTCGGTTGCAGCAGGTCCAGCGGCCTTCTTGGCCGATGCTGCCTGTTTCTCTTTATCTGCCACTGTGGGTTCCTCCGATTAATTTACCCGGCGCGCGGATCACTCCGCCTTGTCCGCTTCGGTCTTCTTGGAGCGTCTTGCGGTCTTCTTGGGCTTCTCTTCGCTCACCGCGGTCTCGGGCTCCTCGGCGCTCTTTGCGCGCTTGGCCGACTTCTTTTCCTTCTTGACGGTCGCCTTGCCCGCTTTGTCGAGGCTCGCGCCGCAATGCTTGCAGACGCGCGTTTTCTTGCCGTCGGCTATCGCGTGCGCCACTCTCGTGGGCTTGCCGCAGTCGGGGCAGATCACCTGCACGTTGGACACGTGGATGTTGCCCGGCTCCTTCTGGATCCCGCCGGGGTTCTGAGGTCCGCGGGGCTTGACGTGCTTGGTTATCACGTTGATGCCTTCCACGACCACCGTCTCCGTCTTGGGATGAGCTTTGATGACCGTTCCTTTCTTGCCCTTGTCCTTACCTGCGAGGACAATGACGTTATCGCCTTTCTTTACGTTCAGACTGTTCATGTGTCCTCCTTAATACACTTCGGGAGCGAGGGAGATTATCTTCATGTAATCTTTCTCACGCAGCTCTCTTGCTATGGGTCCGAAGATACGGGTACCTCTGGGCTGCTTCTGGTTATCGATGATGACGGCCGCGTTGTCGTCGAATCTGATGTGGCTGCCGTCCGGACGCGTAATGCCCTTGTGGCTGCGGACGATGACCGCCTTGACGACCTCGCCCTTCTTGACCGTGCCGCCCGGCGTAGCGGACTTTACGGACGCGATGATAACATCGCCGATGTTACCGCTGCGTCTGAAGGAGCCGCCCAGCACGCGGATGCACATTATCTCTTTTGCGCCGCTGTTGTCGGCGACTTTCAAATATGTCTGCGGTTGAATCATGGCTTAACTCCTTACTTGGCTTTCTCCACGATGCGCACAAGACGGAAGTACTTCTCTTTGGAAAGAGGTCTGGTCTCCTCGATCTCGACGTAGTCGCCGATGCCGGCTTCGTTCTTCTCGTCGTGGACCTTGTATTTCTTGGTCTTGTTGATCGTCTTTTTGTATATGGGGTGCTTGACCTTGTCACGGCAGGCGACGACGATGGTCTTATCCATCTTGTCGCTGACGACCACACCCGTTCTTACCTTGCGTTCGTTTCTGACTGTTTCCATGTCTTATCTCCTTACGCCCTCTTGCTGCGCTCGCTCAGCACGGTCTTGATGCGTGCGATGTCGCGCTTGGTGCTCTTGAGCTGCATCGGGTTGGTCAGCTGATGGGTCGCATGGCTGAAACGCAGGTTGAACAGCTCGGTCTTGAGTTCCACGAGCTTGGCTTCGAGCTCGGCGTCCGTCATATCGTGAACTTGCTTGGCTTTCATTATGCTTGGACCTCCTCTTCCTTCTCGCCCGTGAGCTGTTCGCCCTTGCGGAGGAACTTGCACTTGACGGGAAGTTTGTGGGACGCGAGGCGAAGCGCCTCACGGGCAACATCTTCGCTGACGCCGGCGATCTCGAACATCACCCTGCCCGGCTTGACGACGGCCACCCAGAACTCGGGCGAACCTTTACCGGAACCCATTCGGGTGTCCGCGGGCTTCTTGGTGACGGGCTTGTGAGGGAATATGTCTATCCACACCTGTCCGCCGCGCTTGATGTATCTGGTCATCGCGATACGGGCTGCCTCGATCTGACGGGAGGTGATCCAGCCGCACTCGACGGCGGCCAGGCCGTACTCGCCGTAAGCGACCTTATTGCCCTTCTGGGCCTCGCCCTTCATTCTTCCGCGATGTACTCTTCTTCTCTTTACTCTTTTAGGCATCAACATTGTCGTTTCCTCCTTTCTCCGGCTTGCTGCGCCCCGAAAGGACCTCGCCCTTGTAGATCCATACCTTGACGCCGATGACGCCGAACGTCGTGTGCGCCTCGGCAAAACCGTAATCTATGTCAGCTCTGAGCGTCTGCAGAGGGATGGAACCCTCGTGGTAGTGCTCGCTGCGCGCGATCTCGGCGCCGTCCAGACGGCCGCTCACCATGATCTTGACGCCCTTGGCGCCGCTGCGCATGACGTTGCTCATGCTCTTCTTCATCGTGCGGCGGAAGGACTCACGCTTCTCGAGACGGAACGCGATGCTCTCGGCGACCAGCGTCGCGTCGAGATCGATCTTCTTCACTTCGTGGATATTGATGCGGATGTCGGTCAGCCCGGTCAGCTTCTTGAGCTCGCCGCGGATCTGCTCCACGCCCGCGCCCTTCGTACCGATGAGCATGCCCGTCTTGCCCGTGTAGATGTTCACGGTGACTTTGCTCTGGCTGCGCTCGATGACTATCCTGGAGATGCTGTAAGAGTAGTACTTCTTCTTGATGAAGTTACGGATGTCGCAGTCCTGCTTGAGGGTCTTCGCGAAATCCTTCTTGTTCGCATACCACTGGGCATTCCAGCCGTCGATAACGCCTACTCTCAGTCCGTGGGGATTAACTTTCTGTCCCATGTGTTATGCCTCCTCCTTTTTGTCGAGCACCACGGTAAGGTGGCTCGTGCGCTTCATGATGGAATGCGCGCGGCCCTTGGAAACGGGCTGGTATCTCTTGTAGATGGGACCGGCGTCCGCCTTGATCTCGGCAACGAAAAGCTCGTCTTTGGCAATGCCCTTGCCGCTCTCGGCGTTCGCAGCCGCGCTGTTGATGAGCTTGATCAGGGGCGCGGAAGCCGCCTTGGGAGTGTTCTCGAGGATGGCTACCGCTTCGATCACGGACTTACCGCGCACGGCGTCCATCACCACGCGGGCTTTGGAGGGGGATATCCTAATATACTTGGCCGTGGCGGACGGACGCGTGTCGCGCTTCTCCGCCCTTGCCTTGGCTTTTTCTCTCATTCTCTTTGCCATGACAGAACTCCTTATTTGCCCTTGGCCGTCTTGTCGCCGCCGTGGCCGCGGAAAGTGCGGGTGGGCGCGAACTCGCCGAGCTTATGCCCCACCATCTCCTCCGTGCAATACACGGGGACGTGCTTGCGTCCGTCGTGGACGGCGATGGTGAAATCGATGAACTCGGGCACGATCGTCGAGCTTCTCGACCAGGTCTTGACGACCTTTTTCTCGTTATTCTTTATCATGCCCTCGATCTTGGCGAGAAGTTTCTTCTCGACGTAGGGGCCTTTCTTAACGCTTCTAGACATCTGCTCTCTCCTAATTGACTCGCTTGATGATGAACTTCGAGCTCTTACGCTTCTTTCTGGTCTTGTAACCCAGCGTAGGCTTGCCCCAAGGCGTCACGGGGGTCGGACGACCGATGGGCGACTTGCCCTCGCCACCGCCGTGAGGGTGGTCGTTGGGGTTCATGACCACGCCGCGGACTTCGGGGCGTCTGCCCATGTGGCGCTTTCTGCCGGCCTTGCCCAGGCTGACGAGCTCGTGGTCGAGGTTACCGACCTGGCCGACCGTCGCCTTGCAACGCGCGAGGATGTATCTCATCTCGCCGCTGGGGAGCTTGAGCGTCGCGTACTTGCCTTCCTTGGCCATGAGCTGCGCGCTCGCGCCCGCCGTCTTGGCGATCTGTCCGCCCTTGCCCGGCTGCATCTCGATGTTGTGGACGAGCGTACCGACGGGGATCTCGGACAGAGGGAGCGCGTTGCCCGCCTTGATGTCCGCGGTCGGGCCGCTGACGACGGTGTCGCCCACGGAGAGGCCGAGGGGAGCGAGGATGTATCTCTTTTCGCCGTCCGCGTAGTGCAGGAGAGCGATGTATGCCGTGCGGTTGGGGTCGTACTCGATGGCGGCCACCTTCGCGGGCACGTTATCCTTATTGCGCTTGAAATCTATGATACGGTATTTGGTCTTGTTCCCGCCGCCGCGCTGACGCACGGTGATGCGGCCGTAGTTGTTGCGGCCCGCCGTGTGACGTATGGCCACGAGCAGGGACTTTTCGGGGCAGGCCTTGGTGACCTCGTCGAAGGAGGAGACCGTCTTGAACCTGGTGCCCGGGGTTATCGGCTTGAATCTCTTAACTGCCATGTTTCACTCTCCTTAACCTAAGCTGTCGAAGAACGGGATGGTCTTCGATTTCTCGGTGAGCTGGACGTAGGCCTTTTTGCGAGCCGCCGTGTAGCCGACCGTGCCGCGCTCTCTCTTCTTCTTGCCGCGCACGTTGACGATGTTGACGCTCTCCACGCTGACCTCGAAGATCTTCTCGATCGCCGCTTTGACGTCCGTCTTGGTCGCGTCCGGGGCGACGTAGAAGCAATATTTCTTGGCGGATATGCCGTCGTATGCCTTTTCGGTAAGTACGGGCTTAATGATCACGTCGTATGCGTTCATTGTTTGTATGCCTCCTCGATCTGCTTAGCGGCCGCTTCGGTAAGGACGACGTAAGTGTGGTTGACGAGATCGAGCACGCTCACCAGCTCGGCCTTGACGGTGTCCACCTTCTCGAGGTTGCCCGCCGCGCGGACGGCGAGGTCGTCGGCCGCGGTGAGCACGAACAGCGTGCGCTTATCCAGCTCCAGGGCCTTGACGACGGCTGCCATCTCCTTGGTCTTGCCGGTCACGTCGATCTTGTCCACGACCTTGAGCTGCTCATCTGCGACCTTGCCGCTGATGGCGCTCCTGAACGCCGCTTCCTTCATCTTCTTGTTTATCTTCTGGGAGAAGTCGCGGGGCTTCGGCGCGAACACCACGCCGCCGTGCTTCCACTGAGGAGCGCGGATGGAGCCCTGACGCGCGTTGCCCGTTCCCTTCTGTCTCCACGGCTTTCTGCCGCCGCCGGATACCTCGGTACGGGTGAGCGTGCTCTTCGTTCCCTGTCTCTTGTTTGCGAGCTGAGCGACCACGACCTGGTGCACGAGCGGGATGTTCTTCTCCGCGCCGAACACGCCGTCGTCGAGCGTGATGCTGCCTGCCGCTTCGCCTGTCTGCTTATATAATTTTACGCTGGGCATTTATCTGACCTCCTCACTTCTTGACGGTGCTCTTGACCGTCAGGAGCGAACCTCTGGGGCCGGGCACGGCGCCGCGGATCAGAAGCACGTCGCGGGCGGTGTCCACCTTGACTATCTCGAGGTTCTGTATGGTGACTCTCTCGTGACCGTAACGGCCGGGGCTCTTCAATCCCTTTATCTTCTTGGAGGGAGTGGAGTTCGCACCCGTGGAACCGACCTCTCTGTGGACGGGGCCGACGCCGTGCGTCATCTTGAGTCTGTGATGGTTCCAGCGCTTGATCGTGCCGGAGAAACCGTGGCCCTTGGTGATGCCGGTGACATCGACCATGTCGCCCTGCGCGAACATGTCGCACTTGATCTCGCTGCCGATCTCATAATCGGTCTTGTCGAGCTTGAGCTCGCGGAGGTATCTCTTGGGCGAGCAGCCGGCCTTCTTGAACTGACCCATGTCCGGCTTGTTGACCTTTCTCTTTTCGATGTCTTCGAACGCCACCTTGACCGCGCTGTAACCGTCCTTGTCGACGGTCTTGAGCTGGACGACGGTCACCGGACCCGCCTTGACGACGGTCACGGGGACGGCCTCGCCCTTCTCGGAAAAGATCTGCGTCATTCCGACTTTTTTGCCTAAAATCGCTTTTTCCATTTCTTTTGCCTTCCTTGCTTACAGTTTTATCTGGATATCCACGCCGGCGGGAAGATCCAGCTTCATAAGCGAGTCCACCGTTTTGCTGGACGGACTGTATATGTCTATGAGTCGCTTGTGAGTTTTGATCTCGAACTGATCTCTCGAATCCTTGTACTTATGCACCGCACGGAGCACCGTGATGATCTCTCTGTCCGTGGGGAGAGGTACGGGGCCGCTGACCTTGGTTCCCGTCGACTTGACGGTCTCCACTATCCTCTGAGCGCTTTTGTCGAGCAGCTCGTGGTCATAAGCCTTTAACTTGATCCGGATCTTTTGACTTGCCATTTAATGTGATTCCTCCGTTTTGAACTTTTTGGACAACCCTCACGTGCGTGTCATTTTCTTCGCATCGTCAAAGGGCGTTCGTCGCGCCCTTTCAGCCGCGTGCGAGGCGTTATGCCCTGCCCGCGAAGGCCTGTCCCGCGAACGGGGATCGTCCCCTTGCGTCCGCCGAAGTTCTCCGTCCCGCCCAAGTCCACGGCGAGGAGCGGTAACCTCCGGTCTCTTCCGCTGTTCGCATAATAAAATTACCACACGCTATGATGCAGCTTATAGAGTATACTTTATTTGTATAGGGGATGTCAAGCATATGAGCAAAATTTTTGAAAATATTTTGCTCATTCGCTTGACATCCCCACACCGCATCTGCGGGATCTTTATTTGTTGCGCACCGCTAACGCTGCCCTGCCGCCGAATAAAAACGCCCGCGTTTTTATTCGGCTGGGCTGCGCATCAAAATTCCCGCATCTGCGGGATCTTTTTCGCCATGACGCGCGAAATTTCCCTCGCCGCCGTAAGGCAGGCTTCGGGGACGTGCGGCGC
>ERZ1106922.60-NODE-60-length-60807-cov-10.285044_pt1 | contig 60807 bp, 50 predicted proteins | sample MGYA00403656_ERZ1106922 | MGnify/ENA primary metagenome ERZ1106922 (study PRJEB35170, sample SAMEA104062453) | human gut metagenome | biome: human gut; feature: human-associated habitat; material: faeces | place: Denmark | collected 2012-10-12 ... | reverse complement strand
CTTCGTGTTCGCCGCCATAGGCGGCTCGGCTGATGGTCAGGGCGAGAAATTTTAAGGAGAACCCTGTCGGGTTCTCCTTGAAATTTTTCGGAATTACTGCGATACGACTCCCGCCATTTTGTAGAGATCCTTGCGGAACTTACGCGGCATGGCGAGCGCTTCCATGATATCGAGGTCTATTATCTTTTCTTTGGATATACCGACCACACGATTGCCGATGTCCTTTTTGAGCAGGCTCACGGCGTGATAGCCGAACTGCGTGGCGAGCAGCCTGTCGCGCATGGACGGCGAGCCGCCGCGCTGCTGGTGACCGAGCACCGTGGCGCGTATGGAAAGGTTGGTCTCGCGCTGGAGAAAGCGCATGAGCTCGTCCGCTCCGCAGACGCCTTCGGCGAGCACGACCATACCGCTCGACTTGCCCTTCTGCGAAGCCTCGATAAGGCTCTTTTTTATCTCCGAGAAAGTGAGAGGCACTTCGGGGATGATGATGAGTTCGGCGCCGCCCGCTATGCCCGTGTACAGAGCGATGTCGCCGCAATGCCGTCCCATGACTTCCACTATCGTTATGCGGTCGTGCGAGGAAGATGTATCGCGTATCCTGTCTATCGCTTCGAGGCAGGTGTTGCACGCCGTGTGGAAACCGACGGTGTAATCGGTGTAAGCGAGGTCGTTGTCTATCGTTCCCGGGATGCCCACCGTGGGGAAACCCTTTACCGACAGCGCTTCCGCGCCGCGAAAAGAACCGTCGCCGCCGATGACCACCAGTCCTTCGATGCCCTCTTCGCGCATGTTGGCTATCGCGATATCCTGGCACTCGGGCTTATGAAAGTCCATGCAGCGCGCCGTGCGGAGAATCGTACCGCCGCGCTGGACAATATCCGAAACGCTGCGCATCTGCATCTCGCGGAACGCTTTGTCGAGTATGCCCTGGTAGCCGCGCTCTATGCCCACGACGCTCATGCCGCTGCATATAGCCGTTCTGACTACCGAACGTATCGCGGCGTTCATGCCGGGAGCGTCGCCGCCGCTCGTAAGTATGCCTATTCTTTTCATATCAGAGAACTCTCCGTGTATCGATTCCTCACCTTTTCCGATAATGATTATAACATGTCCGCGCGCAATTTGCAATTATTTGGCGCACATTGTTTTTATGCTATCCTGACATTATTTTCGCCTAAAAGGTCTACCATTTCCGCGCGGGCGCGGCGGGCGTCCAGCCTCACCGCCGAGCGGTATATCTCGCCTGACGACGTATCCTTGATATACAGCGTGTCTTTGCCGGGATACGTGCGCGCGATATCCAGGATATCGTTAGTGAGAGACGAGCCCATGCCGCCGCTGAGGTAGCAGCATATCTTCTGCGCTTCACGGACGGGCGCTTCGGTCGCCGCGGCGTCCTTCCACTCCTCCATGCTCGTCGCCCATATGCCCGCGGGACGGTCGCCGCTCGCGGATATGCGCCCTGTCACCGTCACGAGTTTGTCGGGTTCGAGCATGTTTTTGAGCTGCTGCCACTTGGACGGAGAGACCATGACTTCCACCGTGCCCACGAGATCCTCGAGCACGCCTATGCCGAATTCCTTGCCGCCCTTGGAAAACTTCTTTTCCGAGCTGATTATCATGCCGCGCAGCGTGACCGTGGAGCCGTCCTGAAGTTCAGTCTGCTCCGCGGGCTCGTCGCTTTCGTCGTCGGTAGGATCCAGTTTGTGGATGTCCGCCGAATTGTACCGCATCGCGGACAGCGCCTCCGCGCACGGCTGCAACGGATGTCCCGTAAGGTAAACGCCCGTCACCTGCTTTTCCATGCGCAGTTTGTCGCGCAGCGGATATTCCTCGACGACAGGGTACACGAACTCGTCCATGCCGCCGTCCGCTTCGTCGAACATATCGAACATCGAGAGCTGCCCGCCCGCCTTCGCCTTGTTATCGGCGGCGACGCGGTCCTGGAGCAGCGGATACGCCTGTATGAGCACGCTGCGCGCTTTGCCGAAGCTGTCGAACGCACCCGCGTAAATGAGGCTCTCTATCATGCGGCTGTTGAGCTTGACGTTATACATGCGGCTGAGGAAAGCGTACAGATCTTTATACGGACCGTTGGCGTTACGCTCCGCGACCATCTCTTCCATGATCGCCGAGCCTACGCCCTTGACCGCCGCAAGCCCCACGCGCACGCAGTCCCCTTCCACGGAAAAGCCCACGATGGACTTGTTTATGTCGGGCGGCAATACCTTGATGTCCTTCTGCTTTAAGTACATCAGGTAATTGGTTATCTCGTCTATCTTGTTTATGCGGTTGTTGAGCACCGCGACGATGAACTCTTTAAGGTAGTGGCATTTGAGATACGCCGTCTGGTATGCGACGTAAGCGTAAGCCGCCGCGTGCGATTTGTTGAACGCGTAGGATGCGAAGTCCATCATCTCGGAAAAGAGCTGGTCGGCGTCCTGTTCGCTCATGCCGTTGGCTACTGCGCCGGGGACGTTGACCGTCACGCCCTTTTCGTTGGTGAACGTGCCGCCGTGCACGAACGTCACGCGCTCGGCTGCAAGCGCCGCCACCTTTTTCTTGCTCATCATGCGGCGGATGGAGTCCGCGCCGCCCATCGAGTACCCCGCGAGCTCGCGGCAGATGTTCATGACCTGCTCCTGGTAGACCATGACGCCGTAAGTAGCTTCGAGATTTTTCTTTAATGCGGGGTGCTTGTATTTGATCTCGTCGGGGTGTTTTTTGTTGTAAACGTACGTTTTGATGTACTGCATGGGACCGGGACGATAAAGGGATATGCCCGCTATGATATCCTCTATGCAGTCGGGTTTGAGGTCGCGCATGAAGCTCTTCATGCCGCCGCTCTCCAGCTGGAACACCGCGTGAGTATCGCCCTCGCCTATCATCCTGTACACTTCGGGATCGTCGTACTTCATCGCGTAGAAGTCTATCTTTCTGCCCGTATCCTGCTCGACGAGATCCACCGCCTTTTTGATATCCGTAAGGTTCATCAGACCCAAAAAGTCCATCTTGAGCAAGCCGAGCTCTTCGACCTGTATCATGTTGTACTGGCAGGCGACGACGCCCTGACCGTTCATGGAGAGGGGCGCGTGTTCGGCGATGGGATCACGGCAGATGATGACGCCCGCGGCATGAAGACCCGTCTGACGGGGCATGCCTTCCAGCTCGATCGCGATGTCTATGACCTGACGGAGCACACTGTCTGATTCGTAAAGTTCGCGCAGCTCGGGCACTTCGTGATTGACGCCGTCGCGGTCCAGCTTTCTGCCGAGAACGTGTTCTATGGTCAGCTTGCCCATCATCTTTGGCATGAGCTTGGTTATCTTGTTCATCTCGGAGAACGGCACGTTGAGCACGCGTCCGACGTCCTTTATCGCGGCTTTTGCCGCCATGGTGCCGAACGTACATATCTGCGAAACGTGGTCGTCGCCGTACTTGCGGCGCACGTAATCGATGACCTCACCGCGGCGTTCCACGCAGAAGTCTATATCGAAATCGGGGTTGGAAACGCGCTCGGGGTTAAGGAAGCGCTCGAAGAAGAGGTCGAAGCCCAGCGGCTCGATCTTGGTTATGCCTATGGCGTAAGCGATTATGCTGCCCGCGCCGCTTCCGCGCCCGGGACCTACGGGTATGCCCACGCTCTCGGCGTAGTGTATAAAGTCCCAGACCACGAGGAAGTAATCGACGAAGCCCATCTCGCTGACTATCCTGAACTCGTAGTCCGCGCGCTCGCGCACCGCTTTGGTGATGGTGCCGTACTTCTTTTTCAGCCCCTCTTCCATGAGCGAATGCAGATACTCGCCGCTGGACATACCGCCCGGCGGATCGTATACGGGATACAGCATCTTGCGTTTGAAGTACGGCGAGCAGTCCTCGCACTTGTCCATGATCTCCAGCGTGTTGTCCAGCGCCTCGGTAAGATTGGGAAAGACTGCCTCCATCTCCTCGCGGGATTTGAGGTAGAATTCTTTCGTGGGGAAATAGCTGTCGTCGTCCACGCCCTCGGCACTCTCGGTGATCTCCGTTTCTTTGTCCTCGTCGGGCGGCAGGTTGTCGCCGAAAGCGATGCACTGCAACACCTTCTGCGAGCGGGAATCCTTCTTGCGCAGGTAATGCACGTCGTTGGTCGCGACGAGTTTTACGTTGTTGGCGCGCGCCACGGATATGAGGTAAGGCAGCACGGTCTTCTGCGAACGCAGGTTGTGATCCTGTATCTCCACGTAATAATCGTCGCCGAACAGCGCCTTGAAGCGCTTGACCACCCTGTCCGCCTCTTCGAGGTCGCCCGCGAGTATCGCCTGCGGCAGCTCGCCCGCCACGCAGGCGGAAAGGCAGATCAGCCCTTCGCTGTGCTCGGAGAGCAGATCGAAATCTATCCTCGGTTTGCGGTAGAACCCCTCGGTAAAACCCGCGGAAACGAGTTTTACGAGGTTATGGTAACCCTTCTCGTTCTTGCAGAGCAGCACGAGATGATTGGCTTTATACGTTTTGTCGCCCGGCGCGGGACGGGACTTGCGGTCTGGCGCCGTGTACACCTCGCAGCCGATGATGGGCTTGACCTTGAACGTGTGCTCGGGGTTCTTGTTGTACGCCGCCGCTTCCTTGTAAAAGGACATCGCGCCGTACATATTGCCGTGGTCGGTGATCGCGACCGCGGGCTGACCCAGCTCCGCGCAGCGCGCGAACAGCTTGCTTATCTTGGTCGCGCCGTCGAGCAGCGAATATTCGGTATGAAGGTGCAGATGTACGAATCTTTTTTCTTCGCTCATTTAATGTTCTCCGTCTGTTTTTCCGATGTCCGTCTTTTTTAGCGACGCGGCAAGAGCGGTCAGCCGCGCGAGCCGATGGCTCACGCACGACTTGCTCACTCCCAATACTTCCGCGAGCTCTCCCATGCTCATCTCGGGCGCGGAAGCCCGCAGGTGCGCGGTGGTGGCAAGTTTTTCGTCCAGCGATTCCAGCCCCACGCGTCGGTCGATATACTCTATATCCTCTATCTGCCTGACGGCGGCTTCCACAGCCCTGTCGATGTTGGCGACGTCGCAGTTCTGCGCCGCGGCAGCCAGCCTGCCCATGTAAGAATTGACCATTTCCTCCTGCACCGCGAGAGCCGCTTTGGGCGCGCCCATGTATACGAGCGCGTCGCTTATCTTCTCTTTGCTCTTCAAGTACAGCGTGTGCTTTTCCCCGCGCGTGCCCCTGCCTATGCCGCCCACGGCGCCGTCGAGCAGTTCAGCCACGCCGTCGCGCAGCTCCGCGCCGCCGAAAGCTATCTCCATGTGATTGTTCCTGCCGAGAGAGATATATCCTCCTCCGAGGAAAGCCCCGCGCGTATAACACTTCTTGGCGCTGTCGCGGCGCACGAGCTCGGGCGCTATGCCGGGCACTATGGCAAGAGCTCCTCCGCCCGCTTCCATGATACCGAGCGCCGAGAGGAAGTCCGCCCCGTCGGGGAATGCTATCTCCGTATGTTTGCCGCGGCTTATCCGCGGCGGCGGCAGCATGAGCGTGAGAGCGAGCGCGCCGACGAGGGACGGCATATCCGGATTGTCCGTATACAGGAAGGCTTCCACTCCTCCGCGTTTAAGCCTCAGCGTGCCTGCCGTATGCACGATGGCGGACAGCTCCGCGAGCGCGTCGCCGCGGCTGTTCGGGATGACGGACGCGAGCTCGCTCTTTGCCTGTTTGCTTATCGTCGCGTTCACGATCTCACCGCCTCCGCCCTGCCGCGCTTAAAATGCGGAGCCGACGTAAGATTGACTATGAGCTCGTCGGGCAGTCCCGACTTCTCCCACACTTCCCGCTCGCAGGAGACGTCCCCCACTTTATCCGGGACGTGCGCATCCGAATCCGCAACGAACTTACAGCCGAGCGACGCGAGAAGAACGAGATCGTCCGCCGTCACGGAGACGCGTTTTCCGTTGAGCTCAATGAGAGTGCCTTTCGCCGCAGCCGCCTCGCCCACCGCGCGAAGGTCTATGCGGCAATCGTGCATGGGATGGGATATGATGTCTATATCGTTTTTTTCGAGAGCGCTTATATACGCGTCGGTATTCCTTGCGAGCACGCGACGGGAATTTTTCGTAACGAGATTGCCGAGGAAAAAGAACATGTCCCCGGGACGCAGCGGGCGTATGCCCTTGTGATAGCCGCAGACAACCACGTCGAGCTCGTCCGCATACTCTTCGGGCAGATCGATCTCGCCGCGCGGCGAAAGGAAATTACACTCCATCCCCGTGAGTATCGTTATCTGCGGGTACTCGAGCCGCAGGCGTTTTACTTCCGCGAAAAACTCGGGGAGACGCTTTTTCTTCACCCCCGCGAGAAGATGACGCGGACCGTGATCGGTGATCGCGATCTCGCGCAGTCCCGCGGCTATCGCCGCTTTTACGTTGTCCTCCACACTGCCCTTGCCGTGGCTGTATGTCGTGTGGGTGTGGTAATCCCCGTATATCATTCAGAACCGACCTATATAACGCACTTCCTCTTTCAGCTTCACGCCGAAAGCCGTGTATACTTTCAGTTTGACCGTTTCGGCGAGAGCGCGGAAATCTTCCGCTTTCGCGCCTTCGTCCATGATTATGAAATTCGCATGTTTTTCGCTGACATGCGCGCCGCCGCAGCGCAGACCTTTGAGCCCCGCCCTGTCGATGTGATATCCCGCGGGCACACCGTCGCAGGCGAGGAACACGCTGCCCGCGCTCCGCCCCGAAGGCTGCGACGCCCTGCGGCGCTTTATGTTTTCCGATACGGCGGAAAATATCTTACGCGCGTCGCCGGGGACGAGCGAAAGCTCGACCTCGAGTATCGCTCCGTGCGGCAGACCGCTCACGCCGCGGTACGAAAACGTCAGATCCCCGCCGGGGATATCCGCGATACCGCGCTCGGTGAGCACTCTCACCCGCCGCACCAACCTGCCCGTTTCGCCGCCGAACGCGCCCGCGTTCATGACGACCGCGCCGCCTACGCTGCCCGGAATGCCCACCGCCCATTCGAGACCGCTCAGCGACCGCCTGCACGCTTCCGTCGCAAGCACGCCTAACGGCGCGCCGCTCTCGGCGATAACCCCGCCGCGCGTAAAACGCACTTCGTCGCAGCGCATGACGAGCACGCGCTCCGTCACACCTCGGTCGGACGCCACTACGTTCGTGCCCCGCCCGAGCACGATATCTCTTTCGCGGTATTCCGCCTCGCGGACGCTGCGCACTATCTTCACTTCCGCCTCGCCGCCCGCCGACACGCTGAGCAACGAGGAAAGCGACATCCTGCTCATACAGTATACTCCGTTTGCAAAAATTTTTCAAGCGATTGAGAGGAGCCGCAAAAAATCGGCTCCTCCGTATAATATATGCGGCAGGTCACTAAAACGCCATTCGCGATAAAGTACCGTTATATGGACAACGCCAAACCCAGCAGACGTTCGGTATATCCGCCGCCGGTGTTTTAAGTTTATGTCGTAATACTATTCTTCGGTATATCTGCCGCTACCCGATGTTCAACGCCCAATGTTTCCAATATCCCGCTCTCTTCCACAAGGCACCACAATGCCGCGCTTGTTGGATTTAACTTTTTAAGATCGTTTTCCTTATCACTGCGCTTCCAAAATTTCTTTGAACGAATATATCTTATATCTATAAAACCGATAACATTGCTGCTCTCCATGTTTGCCTTTATGTTATCCGCATATTTCGGATCGTCGATGACGAACAAAAAACAAAGCTCGTGTCTTAATGCGGCAAATCCTAACGTATCTCCCAAATAATAAATATTTGTTTTTGAACCCTCGTCTTCGACCATTGACAGCAATTTGTTTATTTTTTCGTCGGCGTATTGCGCTTCGGCAGACATATTATCTGCTTTGTCGTCGCTTACGCCAAGGCATTCTTCCGCAAATTCGCGGATCAGCGCTTTTGGCAATGAGAAATTGGAAAATCGCGTATCAAAATCGGTGCCATTATCATAAGCCTCAAATCCGCCCGACGGGATAAACTGCAAAAAGCCCGCTTTTGCCGCGACGTGCCTGCTCCTTCTTATGCGTAACAGATCATAACCGCCGCTATGATTTTTACACAGAACTACCGCCTGCACGCCGATCAGCGAATAGCGACCCGCGCCACTCGTGAACACATCGGCAGTGGTGCGCATTTTATCGTGAACGGCTTTTCTTTTCGGTAAATAGCACCGTAAAAATTCGTCGTTATTTCTCCCGAATATCAGTTTACCGTTCTTTTTATCGATCTTACCGTTATCCAGCGACATATCGGATACTATCTCATATCCGCGAAATTTCATGTATGCGCGGTATAACTCATACTCAAGGATATGCGACGTACATAAGTTTGCCTTATATACGCCGGTGTATGCGGTAAAGTGATGACCGCCGGAAAAATCAATGCCGTCCAGCATATAACCTATCTTATTCGGGAAACGTATATTGGTTTTCAGCAGATTATAATACTTCTTTTCAAACGCATCCACACATTTATAAACGGCTTCGCCGCAGGTTTTTAATTCTTCTTTTTTATACATCTTCGAAAACGGATACTTTATTGGCTCGGCGCTTCCGAAATACACGGCGTCGTAAAGCTGCCCGTGCAAATTCGCCGTTTTGCATCCGGACGCATTTCCATCACGCCGCCGCTCGTATTCCTCCGCTGCGGGCGAATACAGAGCATTCAGTGTTTTTCGCTCCCATTCGACATAATCCGTCGAACCGAGCGCGGTAAAATATCTATCACGACGGATTGTTCTGAATACAAACACCGCTTTACATACGACTTTCCATATGCCGAGGAATAAATGTTTTACGCTGTCCCAATCCTTATAGATTTCTATGATCAAATAAAATATAAATAAAATCACGGAAACTATCCATATAGTATTGTCTTTCAAAAAATCAATAAGATCTTTCATACATATCTCCTTGCGATATACGCGGCATAAGATTCAAAACAATCTTTTCTTTTTCAACACAGAGGACGGCGCAGCTACCTTATTTATCCCGGAAAAAGAGGAAGATACAGGCGGAACTATGCGCCTTTCCGTAGCAGAGCATAAAATAAAAAGGGGCAAGCCCCTTTTTATTATGTTATTGCACCTCTGCGGTGCTGCAATATCTCCTTACCGTTTCTATCGCTTTGGTGCACGAGGGCAGAGAGTCGTACGTCTCGCCTATGCAGATGACGCTCTTGCGGGCGTTGCGCAGCTTATAGCAATAGCGGCCGAACTTGTCGCGGTCGATGACGAAGTTGCCTTCGGCGGCGTTCTTGCGTACGGCGTCGAGAGCGGCGAGCGCGGTGGACTGCGAGGATACGCCTTCGGTAGCAAGCATGAGCTGACCGTTGCCCGCATAAAGCATGGCATGCCACATATCGTCGTCGCCGCGTTTTACCACCCACTTGCCGGGCGCGGACTTTGCGTTCACCCTTACGGGGGACGGTTTGTACTCTATGTACTCGTCGCCGCGGGAGACACCGCCCGCGATCGGCGCGTCCGCGGCAAGACGTCTGACGCTCTCCACCGCCTTTTCGCACTGGTCTTTGGCTCGGTATATCTCGCCTATACAGAGAAGTTTGTTCCCCGACGACTTGAGTTTGAAATAGTAATTACCGTTCTTGTCGCGGTAAATGACGAACTTGCCGCCGCCCGTGATGTTGCGCACTATCGTGGCTATGCCCGAACGCGCGCCCTCTTCGGAAGAGTATATCTCGCTCTCCAGCATGAGTTCGCCGTTTTTAGCGCTGAGCACCGCGACATACTCGCCTTCGCGTTTGAATTCCACGCTCCAGCTGCCTGCCGGGCGCCTTACGCCGGGCGCCACTTTGGGGCGGGGTTTTTTATCGTCCGCCGCATTTTCGGAGGGCGCTTCTTCCGCGGTCACGGGTTCGGCGGCGGTTTCCGCCGTCGGCTCCGCCGTTTCCGCATACTGTTCGGCGACAGGCTCCGCCGCTGCGGCTGCAGGAGCCGCGCTTTCCTCTTCCGCGCGCCGTTCGTCTGCCGACGGTTCGGGCGGCAGCTGCTCTTCCGCGGCTTCGCCGTCCGCGGTATCCGCTTCGGCGTTCGCCCGCTTTTTCTTATCCGCACGGTTAAACAATACCGCGATCACGACGATCGCGACGAGCACCACGGCGGCGACTATTATGCCTATGATGAGTATGATATCCGACGTTCCGGCAGCGGCTGTTATCATTTCCCGATCTCCTTTGTAACTTATTTATGATATTATATCACAAGCCGACAAATTTTTCAAGGGGTTTTGAAAAATTCAGACGGTCATATCGTCGAAAAACATCTCCAGGACCCTGGCGGGACCTTCGTCCGCAGCGGACGGCGCGATGAGCTTTGCCGCCGCCTTGCAGCCGGGCATGGCGTTGCGCACGGCTACGGGCAGACCGACGGCACCCAGCATATCGATATCGTTGTCCGCGTCGCCGAAAGCCGCGGTATCCTCTTTGGTCAGTCCGAGTTTTTCGGTCATGAACTTCACCGCGCTCCCTTTGCCCGACTCCGCCGGAACGAGTTCGAGATACGTCGCCTGACTGAACATGAAACGTGAGGAGGAGAGCGGCATGCGGGACAGCTCGGCGAGAATTTCTATGCCGTCTTCCGCGGCGAGCAGCATCATTTTATCGAAGCCGCCCTTATATGTTTCCGCAAAGCCCTCGGGAACGTAAGTGACGGGGCAGCCCGTGAGAAAAGCATAACGCTCGGAAACGTATGTCTTTTTTTCGCAGTACACTTCGCCGTCCGCATGGTACACGACGTCTATGCCGCGCGCTTTGGCTGCCGCAGAAGCGGAAAGGACGTCCTCCCTGCCCGCGGTGAGGCGGCGCATGACGCTGCCGTCCTCCCCGACGATGAGCCCGCCCTGCAGACAGATATACGGCACGCCTTCCGCACTGCCGTATACCGAGGCAAGCCTCCGCGCGAGGCTCATGCGGCTGCGCCCCGAGCATATCACGAAAATGCCGCCCGCTTTACGGTAGTCGGCTATGGCGCGGCGGGTACGTTCCCCCACCTCTTCGCCGCTGACGACGAGAGTGTCGTCAAAATCGCAGAACACGAGTTTGTATTTGAGCATAGTCACTCCTTGTGGAAATGTTCGTACACCGCGAGCGCCGCGGGCTTGGTCATGCCCGCCGTCGTTTCCAGAGCTTCGAGCGGCAGAGAGCGTATGCGCTCCACCGAGCCGTACGCTTTGAGCAGCAGTTTGCTCTTCTTCTCGCCTATGCCCGGGATGCTCGTAAGTTCGGTATTTATGCGCTTCATGCGCGAGTTGCGATGGTATGTTATCGCAAAACGGTGCGCCTCGTCGCGCACGCGCTGCAACAGTTTGAGCGCGGCGCTGTCACGCGAGAGCAGTACGGGATCGGGCGAATGCGTCGTGAATATCTCCTCTTCGCGCTTGGCGAGACCCACCATGGGGATATCGAACCCAGCCTCTTTCATCACCGCATACGCGGCGTGCAGCTGACCTTTGCCGCCGTCTATGACGATAAGGTCGGGCAGCTCGGCAAACTTTTCGTCGCCCGCCTTTGCATGCGCGAGCCGCCGCGTGAGCACCTCCGCCATGCAATGGAAATCGTCATTGCCTTCCACCGTCTTTATGCGGTATTTGCGGTATTCGGACGCGGCTTTCGCGCCGTTTATGAAGCATACTCCGCTCGCGACCTTGTCCGTGCCCGAGATATGCGATATGTCGTAGCACTCGATGCGCCGCGCGCTCTTCAAGCCCAGCCGCTCGCACAGCATGTCGCAGGCGCCGAACGTGCGTTCGCGCTCGCGCAATTCTTTATCCGCCGCCTTTTCCATGCACTCGCGGGCGTTCTCCTCCGCCGTTCGCACGAGGTCGCGGCGTATACCACGCTGCGGGACGCGGATGTGTACGGGTCCGCCGCGGCGCTCCGCCAGACATTTCTCGAGAGCCTCTTCCGCCACCGGCACGTTGACGAATACGGACACCGGCACAGGGGCGTTCTCGTAATACTGCATGATGAAGGAAGCGAGCGCTTCGCCGTCCTCGCCCGCGTCCGCCGACGGAAAGCTCCCCGCGGGAAGCAGCTTATTGCCGCGCACGGGCATGACGGACACCGCCGAACGCAGGCCGTCCGTCACATAGCCGAAGTAGTCGGAATCCTCCACGTCGAGATCGGCGAGCGTGCGTTCTTTCATGCGTTTTATGTCGGCGAGCAGTTCTCTGTAACGTATGGCGCGCTCGAAGTCCTCCGCTTCCGCCGCGTCTTTCATCTTTTCGGCGAGCGCTTTTTCGGCGGAGTCGTCTCTGCCGGAGAGGAAGTCGATCGCGCCGCTCACCGCTTTCATATAATCCTCGCGGCTCACTTTGCCCGTACACGGCGCGAGGCAAAGCCCTATATGACGGTACAGACACTCGCGCTTGGCGCGCATCGCCCGCGTGCACGTCCGCACTCCGTAAACGGACTTTATCACGCTCACCATGTTCTTTGCGGTCATCGCCGCGCCGAACGGTCCGTAATATTTGGCGCCGTCGCGCTTGGGATGACGGGTCACTTCCATATTGGGAAATTTGTCGCGCAGATCCATGCGGATGTACGCCGCCTGACCTTTATCGTCTTTGAGCAGAATATTGTAGCGCGGCATGTGCTTTTTTATAAGCGTGGATTCAAGCACGAGCGCGTCCGCCTCGGTGAGCGTGACGACGTACTCGAAACTGTCCACGTTGTCCACCATCGCCTGCACCTTGACGGGCTTGGGCGACGAGCGGAAATATTGCGTCACCCGCCGTTTGAGGATGACCGCCTTGCCGACGTATATGATGTTCCCGAAGGCGTCCTTCATGATGTACACGCCGGGTTTTTCGGGGACTTCTTTAAGTTTGGGCTCTACCTTATCCTTATTGAACATATCACTTGCAGTCCAGCCAATTCCTGCCCGTGCTCACGGAAGCGACGAGCGGCACTTTGAGCGTGACGGCGCTTTCCATCTCGCGTTTGAGGAGAGCCGCCGCCCGATCCGCTTCGTCCTCGGGGCAGTCGAGTATGAGTTCGTCGTGTACCTGAAGTATCAGCTTGGAGCGCATGCCGCGCAGCGCCTCGTACACCTTTATCATGGCTATCTTTATGATGTCCGCCGCCGTGGATTGGAGAGGCATGTTCATCGCCGCGCGCTCGCCGAAATTGCGCTGACGGTAATCGCGGGAATGCAACTCGGGTATCACCCGCCGCCTGCCGAAAAGGCTTTCCGCGTATCCCCTCTCTCTCGCGCCCGCGACCACCTCTTCGAGATACTCGTGCACGCGCGGGAAGCGCCCGAAGTATCTGTCTATATACGATTTTGCCTCGGCGGTCGTTATGCCCAGCCTTTCGCCCAGACCGAACGCCGACATGCCGTATATGATACCGAAGTTGACGGTCTTCGCGACGCGGCGCTCATGCGCGTCGGGCTCCGCCGTGCCGAACAGCTCGCGTGCGACCGCCGTATGCACGTCCAGCCCCTCGCGGTACGCCTCGATGAGGTTCTCGTCTCCCGAAAGGTGCGCCATGACGCGCAGTTCTATCTGCGAGTAATCCGAGCTGACGAGGACGTGCCCCTTGCGGGCGATGAACAGCGCCCTGAGTATCTTACCCTCTTCTTCGCGCACGGGGATGTTTTGCAGATTGGGTTCGGAGCTGGAAAGCCGCCCCGTGGACGTCTGCATCTGGTTGAATTCGGTATGCACGATGCCGTCCGCCCCCGCGACTTTGCTCAGCCCGTCGAGATAAGTGGAACGCAGCTTGGATATATAGCGGAAGCGTATCACCTCGGGCACTATGGGGTGCTCGTCCTTTATCGTGTTGAGTATCTCCGCGGACGTAGAACGCTCGCCGCGGCGCTTGGGATATTTTATCCCCATTTCGTCGAACAGCTTTATGCCCAGCTGTTTGGGCGAGTTAAGGTTGAACCTGCCGCCCGCGAGCTCGAATATATGCTCTTTTATCTCCTCTTCGAGCGCGGCGTACTTGTCTTTGAGTTCGGCGAGCAGCCCGAGGTCTATGAGAAAACCCGTCTTCTGCATATCGTAAAGCACGGCGGGCAAAGGACGCTCGACGTTGCGGTAAAGGTCTGTCATGCCCTGCTCTTCGAGCGAAGCGAGCATGGCTTTACCGTCGAGCACGAGCGCAGCCGCGGCGGAATCCACGGTCATGCCGAGAGTTTCGGCAAGCCCCTCCGCCGAGGAGTATTTGAAATTGGGTTTGACAAGGTACTCCATGAGCGCGACGTCCTCGTATCCGCGCAGCGTTATGCCGCAGCCGCCGAGGCGGCGCATGAGCGATTTGGCGTCGTACACGAATTTGACGACGCTTTCGTCTTCGAGGCGGTCTTTTATCGCGGCGAGCGCCTCGCTCTCCGACGGTCCGTCGCCGAGAAGGTCCGTTTTGAGAGGCAGATCGTACTGCCGCGCGCCGTCCGTCGAAACAGAGAGTTTATCGCTGCCGAGAGATATGCCGAAGGACTGCGCTTCGCCCGCCACCACCGCGAGCTCGCCCGCGGAAGAGAGGGCGATGATATCCGCCCGCGAGTACACGGGAGCGGCTTCCACGCTGTCGCCGAACAGTTCGGCGCGGCGCGTGAGGGATTTGAAATCCATACGCGTAAAGAACTCCATGACCTCTTCGGAGAACGGGAAACGGTATTTGAGTTCGGAAAGAGGCACGTCCACGTCGCAATCCGTTTTGATACGCGCGAGCATGTACGACATGTCGCAGGACTGCCTGCCGTTTTCGAGATGTTCGCGCAGCTTGCCTTTGATGTCGCCTATATGCGAATATATCCCGGCGACGGAACCGTAATGATCGAGAAGATCCATCGCCTTCTTTTCGCCTATGCCGGGAACGCCGGGGATATTGTCCGACGGGTCGCCCGCGAGCGCTTTATAGTCCACCACCTGCGAAGGGGTGAGCTTCATCGTCTCTTTGAGCGCGGACGGAGTCATCTTCGCCACGTCCGTGATACCCCGCCGCGTGAACAGCACGGTGACCGTGTCGCTTATGAGCTGGAAACTGTCGCGATCCCCAGTGAGGATATACGTCGGCAGAGCGTGGCGCGCCGCGAGCGTGCCGATGATGTCGTCCGCTTCTATCCCCTCCTGCTCGATGTACTTTATGCCCATTTTGTCCAGCATCTCTTTAAGGAGCGGGAGCTGGCAGGCGAGCTCTTCGGGCATGCCCCGCCGCGTGGCTTTGTAACCGTCGTACATCTTGTGACGGAACGTCTTGGCTTTCATGTCGAACGCCACAGCCATGTACCGCGGAGAGTACTCCTCGATGAGCCTCGCGAGTATATTGGCGAAGCCGTAAACGGCGTTGGTGTAAATGCCGTCCTTACCGGTCAGCAGCGGCAGCGCGTAAAACGCCCTGTTGATCAGGCTGTTGCCGTCTATGAGCACAAGTTCGTCTTTGAGTTCCATACGATTATTATAACCGCTGACCGTAAAATTGTCAACATCTTTGTCCTCAGCGCGGTGCGGCGCGGCAAAGGGAAAGCGCACGGCTCCTGCCGTGCGCTTTCCTACCGAGAGTCTTATGATGAAGTTGTATATATACCGGTCTCGGGCGGATATCGCCTTCGCCCGCTATACGCGTTTGCTTTTGCTCCGAGGCTTCTTCGCGCCGCAGCCTCGGCAGCCCGAGCAGTTGCCTCCGCAGCCGCAGTCCGACTTTCTGCCCGTAGCCTTTTTCCATATCGCCACGCCTATTACGAGCCCCACTATGAGCACGGCGGCGATTATTATAACGATCTCTATCACGCCCACAGGCACCTCCGTTGCCGCGTCATGCGGCTTTGATCTTCTTTTCTTCGTCCTTCTTTTTAAGATACTTGTTCACGAACACGAGCGCGGTTATCGCGGCAGCCCATGCGACCGCCCATATCGCGATCGTCCACGGGAACGCCCCCATCGTGTACACCATGGACGAGGTGATATAGCTCGTTGCGAGCCAGAACAGCATCGTCCAGCGGAAACGCTTTTTGGTGAGCTCTCCCCTTGCGGTCGCTACCGCCGCGAAGCAGGGTATCGTGAGCATGTTGAACGCGATGAACGCTATCAGTCCCGCGCCGCTTATATCCGTCGCTCCCATGAGCGCGGATATCGCTTCCACTCCGTCCTCGCCGGCGAGACCCGCGTCGAACGTCGCGGATATCGTGGCGGCGAGCGTACCGAACGTCGCGATGACGTTCTCTTTGGCGACAAGTCCGGTTATCGCCGCGACCGCGAACACCCAACCGCCCGCGGCGAGCTGAGAACCGAATCCCAGCGGCGTGAACAGCGGCTGTATCAGCATGCCAAGGCTCGCAAGTATGCTTTCGCCCATGTCCTCGTCGGGGACGTAATGCCAATCCCATGTGAAGTGCGAGAAGAACCAGATGATTATCGTGGACGCGAGGATGACAGTGAACGCCTTTTTGATGAAGTGCTTCGCCTTGTCCCATACATGCAGCATCGTGCTCTTAAAGCCGGGGCGACGGTAGTTGGGCAGCTCCATGATGAAGGGAGACAGCTCTCCGCGCATCGTCGTGCCGCGCATGAGTATGACCGTCGCGAGCGCCACGCATATGCCGAGCAGGTACATGAGCATTGTTATCACGTCCGCGTTGCCCATGCCGGACACGCTCACCAGCGCGCCCGCGCAGCCCACGAGTATGGGGAGCTTCGCGCCGCAGGAGAAAAACGGTATCACGCGCACCGTAGCCACACGCTCTTTCTCGTCTGCGAGAGTACGGGTGTTTATCATGGCGGGCACGCTGCATCCGAAGCCCATTATCATGGGCATGAGAGCGCGTCCCGAAAGCCCGAGGCGGCGGAAGATACGGTCGAGTATAAACGCGACGCGCGCCATGTAGCCGCTGTCTTCGAGCAGCGAGAAGAACATGAACAGCAGGAGTATCTGCGGCAGGAACCCTATGACCGCGAACAAGCCGCCGAGCACGCCGTCTACGACGAAGCCGTTAGCCCATGCCGCGGCGCCCGCGGATTCCATGCCCGCGCCTATCCCGCCGGATATGCTCCCCGTTATGCCTTCGACGAATTTCTGTAATATCACTCCGGGGGACGATATGCCCGCGCTGCTGCCGAACAGTCCTTCAAACGGCGTGCCCGCGAACATCGTCCACTCCCCGCCCGCACCGAGCGCCGGGGCGAGGAACAAGAGATTTTCGGAGAAAGTCAAATGGAATATCACGAACAATATCGCCACGAAAAGAGGTATACCCGCCCACTTGTTAGTCAGCACCCGGTCGATCTTTTCCGAAAGTTTGAGTCTCTTTCCCTCGCCCGACTTACGAGTGAGCGCAGGAGAATAATTGGCTGTTATGTAGTCGTACCGCGCGTTCGCGACGAAAGCCTCCCAGTCGTCGCCGAACGTCGCGTCCTTCATGCCGTGCATGTAATTGCGCACGAACGCGGAAGTTTTCTTGTGGTTGTCGCTCTCTAAGCTGTCGCCCTCCGCCAGCTTTACCGCGTGGAACAGAGGCGAGCTCACGCCGTCGTCGCGCAGGTGGAGCGCCGCTTCCTCTATCGCGGGAGCGATCATCGTGCTTCCCAGCACGCTCACGCCTTGGCGCTTCTTCTTTGCGGCGGCGACCGTCTTTTCTATGAGCTCTTTTATGCCCTTGCCCGTCACCGCGGATACGCTGACCACCGGCATGCCCAGCCGCTCTTCGAGCAGTTTAACGTCTATCTTATCGCCGTTCTTTTCCAGCTCGTCCGCCATATTAAGGGCGACGACGACGGGAACGTCCATCTCCATGAGCTGCGTGGTAAGATAAAGATTGCGCTCGAGATTGGTCGAGTCCACGATATCTATCACGGCGTCCGGTCTGTTATCCAGGATGAAGTTACGCGATATGACCTCTTCGGGAGTATACGGCGAAAGCGAATATATGCCGGGAAGGTCCACGACCGTGAACGGCTCGCTGCCCTTTTTGCATACGCCCTCGCGCTTATCCACCGTCACGCCCGGCCAGTTGCCTACGTGCGCCGTCGCGCCCGTGAGCGCGTTGAACAGAGTGGTCTTACCGCAGTTGGGATTGCCCGCCAAAGCAACACGGATCATTTCTTCACCTCCGCAGCGCCCGACAATTCCACGTCTACGAGTTCCGCCTCGTTCTTTCTCATCGAAAGCGCGTAACCGCGCACTATCACCTCGATGGGATCCCCGAGAGGAGCGCTCTTTCTGAACGTTATGGGAGCGCTCTTCGTCACGCCCATATCGAGCAGTCTTTTCCTCGTCCAGCCTTCGCCGCGCGTGTTAACCACCACGCCGCTCTCCCCCGGACGCATCTCGCTGACTTTTTTTACCATATAAAGTCTTACCGTCCCCTGCCGCTCTGTGCGGCGAAAGAATATCGTTAACCGCCGTTAATTTATTAACCTTGGTTAATTATTTTGCCTTTATTTATCGACCGGAGCGTATGCGCCCGATCGAAGAACTTTTAACGAGGTTATTATAATACACGGACAGAAGTTTGTCAAGGGATTTAAGCAAAAATTAGCTTGGGTTAATAAAAAAATTTGAGAGGCGGGGTGACGGAATAACGACATGTTGTTACTTTCTTAACCTCTCTTGCGCCCTTACGGGCGCTTTCTCTCCTGACCATCAGCCGAGCGCCCGCAGGGTGCGAACGCAAGGCGGTGGGGTTAAGGTATGTTTGTGATGTGTACGGGGCAATAGGGCGCTCGTACACGTATTCTGCTTTCTTAACCTCACCTGCTCGCTTCGCGAGCTTCCTCTCCTAACCATCAGGAGAGGCTTTCATGAGGTGTCCGCGCGAAAGCGCGGGACAAATGATTCACGAGCGGGAGCGAGTCCCAGAGCCTCCACTGATGGTTAGGGGAGGTGCCGCTGCGCAGAGCATTCGTTAGAATGCGAACGCAAGGCGGTGGGGTTAAGGTATGTTTGTGATGTGTATGTGTACGGTTGATACGTTGCTCGTACATGTATGTTGCTTACTTAACCCGCCCGGCTCGCAGCCGCTGCCGCTTTGTGCGAGCCACCCGCCCTAACCCTCAGCCGAGCCGCCCATGGCGGCGAACGCCACCGAAGGTATTAGGGCGGGCTTTTATGAAGGTGACCGCGCGCAAAACGCGGCACTTCAAAAATTCACGAGCGTGAGCGAGTCCCTTAACCTTCACCGAGACCTTCGGAACCGAGGCGTTCATGTACTTCACGGTCGATATATTCGCATACTCCTGCAAAATTATTATTGACTTCGTTATTTGCTATCCTTATAACGGATATGCCGAAACTTTCAAATACATGAGTCCGTTCTTCATCACGGATGATGTGCTCGTCCTCGTAATGCTGACCGCCGTCGAGCTCGATGACCAATTTCGCTTTTGCGCAATAAAAGTCGGCAATGTAGTTTTTCAACACTTTTTGCCGCCTGAACCGAACGGGATAACCACGCAAAAAGTCATACCATAAACGACGTTCTTCCTTTGTCATTTCACGGCGTAATTTTATCGCATACGGAGTCAGATCCGGATTCAGTTTCTTGTCTTTCATAAATGATAAAAGCGGAACGAACTTAAAAAGTCTCTTTCTCTTTCAAATACCTTTTTATCGCGTCGTAAGTTTCGTCGCAGATTATGTGCTCGATAAGGCAGGCGTCGTGTTCGGCGGATTCGCCCCCCACCCCGAGCGCGACGAGGAAGCGACGGATCGCGATATGTTTTTCGTAAACGCTTTCCGCGCGCGCTTTGCCCTGCTCGGTAAGAAAGATGTGCATGCCCTCGGTAACGACGTAACCCAGCTCTTTGAGTTTTCTTATCGCCTTGGTGACCGCAGGCTGCGACACGCCGAGACGGCGCGCCACATCCACCTGGTGCACCTGTTCTTCCGTCTGCGAGATCAAATGTATCGTCTCGAGATAATCTTCAACGCTCTGTTCTATTTTCATAAGATAAATATAGCATAAAATACGCGTTTTGTAAATACTTTTCGGCAAATTAGCCGCGCGCGATATACGCGGAAAATTTAATTGAGCGAGCGGAAGCGAGTCCCCGAGCCTCCCATGCTCAGCCTAGCCGCGCAAGCGGCGAACACGACATGTATTCTGCTTTCTTAACCTCACCTGCTCGCTCCGCGAGCTTCCTCTCCTAACCCTCAGCCGAACACCCGCAGGGTGCGAACGCCACCGAAGGTATTAGGAGAGGCGTCAAGAGGTGTCCGCGCGAATGCGCGGCACTTTATTTAAGCAACTAAGCGCACATGCTCCGTATCACAGAATTCGCAGAAAGTTCATCGGATTTTCGAGGATAGGGACGCATTTTCCGAAGCGGGCGAAGCGATAGCGGCCGCCATAGGGTGACCCCATGGCGGCTCGGAAATGCGGTCATAGACCGAAAAAACGATAGAACTTTCGCCTAAGATGACGAAAAATATTTTTAAGGAAATTTCGGTTTGAAATTTCCTTAAAAAATTTTTCGGAATAGGGCGCACGCGAAGCGTGCGCAAGGTTATAGTTTGCTCCCGCATTTGTTGCAGTATACGCTGTCCTCGGGGACAGACGCTCCGCAATGCGGGCAGATCACCTCGCGGCTACCGTGCGCCGCCGAAGCACTCGGAATGATCTCGTGGTCGCCGAGCTGCTCGGTCATGACGTAATGCACCACTTCGCGCTGAAAGCTGAATACAAATAAAAATACGCCGACGATTATAACGGGCAGTCCGATAAAGAGTATATACCACAGCGGGCTGGATATCCTGACGAGCACCGCTCCCGCGATAACGAGAGCAAGCCCCGCTACGGACAATGCCGCGCCTACGATACGCTGAATGAATTTTGCGTGCGGTTTCGCCGCGCGCCGTTGTCTGACAGGCATGATCCCATCCTTTATGCACCGAAAAACGTGAAATTTTGCGTGCACAGATTTGTTTTGATATATATTAGCATAATATGCAATGAAAGTCAATTGTATGTATAGCAATAAAACATTACAAAAATGTAACTTTCCTCGCTTGCCTTCGGCAAACGAGGAAAGACAACTTTAATTAAAGTAAATAAAAATAGTTTTCACGGATCAACAGGTTAATTTATAAAACTATTCATACAATCTTGCTTTTTCCTCAAGCAACTTAAAATCATTACAACGTTTACCTAACGCCGTTGAGTTACCATACTTAATTTTATGAGCATATAAAGTCATGGCATTTTTCAATATCTTATCCTGCCTTACTTTAATAATTCTATATTCGGATTCAAGCAATTTTTTATATTGAGGATTTGATTCTTTTGAAAAATCTACAAATTTACAATATTTCCGCGTAGCAGGAAACATGTTATTCAGATTGATCACAGCATAATTTCCTACTTTCAAAAAATCTAAACTTTCTTTCATTTTCACATGTTTAGGCTTAAAAGAAGATAACGGAGCAAAATAATCATGACCGTTCACCGAAAATAATATACCTATATATTTACGCTTATTTTGCTGCCCCGTTTGTTTGTTATGGAACAGATGCAATGCAAATTGAGATAAATAATCTATATACGATTCATCTATTTCATAGAACCCGATCGTCAAAAGCATATCCTCCGATGTAAAAACATGAGGGAGCGAACAAAATCGCTCCCTCGCTGTTACGCTCGCACTTAGAGTAGCGAAACACTCACTTATAACTGTCTCACTTAAGGGCTGAGATACGCCCACATTAACTGTCGCATTTAACGGTCGCGATATACCGCTTTTGGTATATATAGTATATACCATATATCATGATTTGTCAATACCTTTGAACAAAATTTTGATAATATATAGATACGACGCCGCTTCGGGAAAGCGGCGTCGGAACGTCAACCGTTACATAAACATGTGTAAATTAAAATTTATTTGTGTCTAACAATTATTTGGCTATAACTTAAATCATTTATATTTGGCCATCTTGAAATCCATCCACTCTCCGTGATCAGTGTTTCGTCTCCATACATATTATAACTGTCCGTATCGAATATCCTATCTACTCTGAAATCACTTGCAGCTTTGAACGGAGTACTGCTCCATCCGCCACTATAGGTACCGCCGTTCAATCTTACTTTCGAATCATCAGGTACTTCTTCAAAATAGATCGCCGCACGATCTCCGCTCTTATTCCCCGGACTTACTGTGCCGCCATTGATCGTAAGAGAAGTACTGCTTTCGCCATACCATATACCGTCGTTATAACTCGAAGTGATATCATTTCCGCCGAATAAACCGCCATATATGGTTATGGATGTATTGCTGTCGATGACACTTGCAAACCAGCCGCTGCCTTCTTTTCCGGAATTTTCTATTGCCAAACCGGCAATATTGCCTTGAACTATCAGATCGTCTGTCGTCGCATAGCTGCCGTTATTATTATATTCGCCGCCGAAGTTCACAGTTGCATCGGTAAATACGGAAAAACCCGCCGTTCCGTTGACATTGAATTTTCCGCGATATACATTAGCCGTTGCCGTAGTACTTTCCGAACGGATGCCCATAACGAATGCACCGCTGCCGCTGCTCGACGTCGAACCGAATGTCCCGCCGTAAATATTCAGCGTTCCGCCGTACATTTTCATTCCGTAAGAAGCTGCCGCACCGGGCACGGGAGCGGTGCTGCCCGATTCGTTTCTGTAATAAGAATCGGCTCCAACAAATTCACCGCCGTTTACGTTTGCCGTGCCGTTGCTTACAAGTATACCGTTGCCCATTGCCGCAGAATATTTGCCGCTGTGTACGGTAAGATTGCCGCCCTCGACTTCCACGGCATGACCGCCTTTTTTATTCTTTTTATAATTCCAGTTCGCGTTGATGCCGCCGACATCATTTATACCTAAAATTTTCTCGAGATCCGTTGTTATATCAAAGAATCCGCCGTTATTGGTTTCCACTACTGTTCCCGTTGTCTCGATCATAACATCACTGTTATCGTTATCATTGCTACTACCGAGAATGACATCAACGGCTTTACCGTTCTGACCTACATACAAACCGCCTCCGCACGTGTTGGAAAGCTTCGCATCGGGTATCGTAACGGTCGACGAAGAAGTCTCGGACGAAGTTACGCGCACGGCAAAACTTCTTATCACAAGGTCGTAAAAACCATGGTTTTGATAATCGTTCTCTATCCCGTTATGCTCCACATTCAGCTTTGCGCCCGTGGAATTCAGCGAGCCGCCCTGGACGCATATGCCGTCGTAATGGGTAGTCGTGCCGAAGTTTTCGGTAGGCGCTCCGCTCCACGAGTAATTGCCGTCGACGGTCGATTTTACGTTAACCGTGCCGCGGCGGAACATTATGCTACCGCCGTTGACGTATATGCCCGTGCCCTGCGTGGTCTCCACCTCGAAAGTCGTACCGCCGAATCCAATATCGCCGCCGCTGCCATTCGTGCTGCGCGCGGTAACGCCAAGACCTTTGGAATATATATCCACATTGCCGGAAGCGATGTTTATACTGCCGCCCTCGGTGCTCATTGCCGTGGAAGAAAGCGTATCGTTTTCCGCGCCGTAAACGTTTATAGCCAACGTGCCTGCGGCGGACGTATCTTGTTCGTCGGTATCTCCGTAATAAGTTATGCTGTCCGTACTGTCCGCGCCGGATAAGGACGACGAATCGGTAAGGGCGAGGATACCCGCGGAATACGTCCCGTACACGTTAATATTGCAATCATTATAAAGTTTTACGGTACCGTTGCTTGCGGAAATACCTCGGTTGTAATTGCCGAGCGGCGTTTCGTTTTCCGCCGACGTATCGTTCACATACGCGCTGTAGATCGCTATATCCAGCGTGTTCGCGGTTATGCTGCCGCCTTCGGCGTAAACGCCGATGACGTCGGTATATGGTTCGCTCGTGCCCTCTTTACCGAACGTGAAGTCCGCGTTCGTTATGTTTGCCGTCCCGTCGGAAACGTAGACCCCGTATACATGCGAGCCCAAAGTCTCAAAGGTGAGTCCCGTCGCCTGCGAAGCGTCGAGACTGCCGCCCGTGACATGCACGGACGCACTGCCTTCGTGCCCTTCGAGAGCACTGCTCGCGTCCTTCGTAAAGCTGCCCGCGGTGAGTACCATGTTGCCGGAGGAAACGCTCACCGTGTCGCCGTAATAGGACTTGAAGTCGCCGCCCGCCACGCGGAGATATTCCTCTTCCGAAACGTCGGCGGGATATGCGCAGGCTACGCAGGTAGCCGCGCCCGCGGCTTCGAACTTGCCCGCGCCTATCGCCATATAGCCGCCGGACGCATGCACGCCGAAGGTGTTCTCCACCCCGAAATAGGAGTAGTAACTGCCGCCGCGCACATACATATTGCCGCTCATCATCTTGACCGTCGCATAATTAGGCAGCGTTTCCCCGCCCGCGACGTTGGGGTTCGCGCTCGCTTTGACGTTATAGTAGCCGTATATCGTGACGGCAAAGATAGTCTCGCCGTCCGGCTCGTTCGGACCCGTGTAAAGCTCGTAACCGTCCCCGCTCACCGTGCGGGTGACTTTATACGAATAATAGAAGTCCGCCGTGCCCGTATCCGCCGCTATCGCGGTATTGCCCGCCGCGTCGTCGTCTATGACATAGTAAAGGTAGGTATCACCCTCAAGGAGCCCGTTATAGTCATTCGTCGGCGCGGCAGAGAAATACATATTTCCGTTGGTGATATACCGCTTTTCGCCCTCTTCCGTCGTCTGCACTTCCACATGCGGGGAAAGAACGGGAACGTTCATATCGGTTGAAGTATAGCTGTTGCCGCTCTTGCGACGGACGGTGACACTCGTGCTGCCGTTTATAGTCGCGTCTGTACCCGTGGACGAGTTGCTCATATACTCACTCGATTTGGGGCCGCTGACGAAGTCGCCGCTCGTGACCGTGAGGGTACCGCCGTCTATCTGCAGCACGCTGCCGACGGGGTTGTAGAAAGAGCCGCCGCCTTTGGAGTCGATGACCGTAAGGCGCACGCCGTCTACGACGTTGAGCATGGGGTCGCGGTTGTTTCGCTGGATCTCGTGACCGTTGAGGTCTATGATAAGGTCGGAACCGACGTCTGTAACGCCCGAGGTGATGACAAGGGGGTTATCCACGTTGTCGGATATCGTGATGTTGGAATAGCCGTTTTCCACCGCGGCGATGAACTCCTCGACGGAATTTACCTCCACCTGGTCGGAAACGATATACTCGAGGTCACTGCCGTAGATGTCCGACCCCGACTCCAGCTCTTCGGAATACCGCCCCTGCGTAAAGAGCACGCCGAGCATGGTCGCGAGCGCGAGCATGAAGAGGATGAACACTATCAGCCCGAATTTGTTTTTCAGCGCGTTCATGCTCCGCCTCCTTCCTCGGTCGTTTCGGTCGGCGTTTCGGACGCCTGAGCGAATATGACGTTGAGCGAGGTCGAATACCCCTTGCTCATCGCCTCCCCGATAACGTAATAACCGTCGGCTTCATCGTGCGCGGACTCGAGAGGATCGTCGGTCACTCCCTCAAACTTTATATACCCGCTCGAGCCGCCGGCACATACACCGTAAAGGGACTGCACGGCGTCTATCGTAAGCGGATCGGTATATTCGGTACAAACTCCGCCTGTAAACGTATAGAAATCGTTTATCGCATGCACGACGGAAGCCGCGCCCTCGCTGAGCGGGGCGATATGGTCGAACGTCACGGAGCCGTCATCGAAATACTTGTTTATACGCACGGTGGTCTTTTTGCCCGTTTCCGCGCCGCTATCGTCGCATACAGGAAGGTCGCGCTCGAAATGGTAGCCCGTCACCTTCGCGCCGTTGAAATAGTATTCGTTTTGAGTATCGCTTGTGAATATCTCGTTCCAATCTTCGACGATGTTGCTGCCGTCCTGCGACGTCGACAGCGTGCCGCCCTGTTCGCCTTCCTCGCTACCCGCGGTATGCCACACGGAATTCATGTCCTCATTCTCCGAAAGGCGGACGGTGGACGTGACGTACAGCACGTAAGACCGCTGAGTGGGGTGCCCACCTTTCAGGACGTGCGAGTCGGGGAGCGTTATATCCACCGTCATGTACGGCACTTCCTTCTCGCAATCGAGATAGAACAGCGGAGCCACGCGCGAAACGGACGTGCCGCCGCCTACGCTCGCGCTGCTTTCCGTCGTCGTGCGCATGAAGCCGACGGAGTATTCCGCGGTGCGCTCGTCGGCGGTCACCGAAAGGACCGCGCCCGTCCTCTTCCCCACGGCTCTCATGCTGCCCGTGAAGTGTTCGGCGCCGCTGCCCGTGAAGCTGCCGGAAAGCGAAAGTTCCTCCTCGAGGGGCATGCCGCCCTCAAGACCGTCGGTGCGGTCCTCGTAGCCTTTCGATTTTCCCGTATGATACGTCGACGCTCCGTCGGAACCGTTCGTGCCGTACAGCGCTTTTGCGATATCCGACACGACGTACTGCGGAGTGACGACCTTTTCGCCATCCGTTCCGTGCGTTTCCACTACCTGAAACGCCAGCGTGCCCGCGAACTCGGCGGGAGCGTAAAAGCGCAGAGTGGGTTCGAGATCGAGGTCGCTCACCCTGTCGGCTTTGCCGCTACCGTCCGTCGTATAATTGCGCACGGTGTAGCGCACGGTGCGCGCGGTCTTGATGGGGCGGTCTTCGCCTTCATCGCTCGTGAACCAATAATCGGAGTTGGCGAATGTCAGCGAGGACATGTCGTCTATCTCGTAAGAGCAATAGAAGCGCGGCAGGGTCACTTCGCCGCCGCCCGAGGTCGAACCCGAATAGCGTGCCAAAGTGACCCCTGTCAGCAGTATGCCGACGAGGACGAGCGCGCACAGATACGCATAGATATGGTAATGTTCGACCTTCTTTTTCGCCATTTGTTTAACCGTTATCTTTCGGCCCGGAGCCGTCTTTCCCTTCCTTATCATCTTCGTCATCCCCGCTCTTATCGAAGAGCTTGGGGACATACGTCGCAGCCACCCATACGAGGACGCACACGCCCACTGCGGTGAGCAGCCCGACGGGGCTTTGCAAAAAGCCTATGAACGCGCCCAGACCTCCCGCCACGAGCACCACTTTGCCGACGATGACGTCGTCCGTCACCGTAAAAGCGTCCTGCGTGTTGTTCGCGTCGCCTTTGGTCGTGTAGCCGCTCTCGCCTACGCGGATGATGCGGTGAGTGACGTATTGCGAACGCGAGGAGTCGTAAAACGTTATGACGTCGTTCATTTCATAGCTGTCCGAGGCGCGTATGACGATGAAGTCGCCCGCCTCGATCTCGGGAGACATGCTCCCCGTTTCCACAGTGGCGAAGCCGAAGCCGAACACCGTCGGTATCCCGACGCCGAACGCCAGCCGCGCCACGAGCACATAGACGTTGTATACGAGCAGCAGCGCAGCTATCGCCGTAACGATCGCTTTGAGCGCTATGCCCGTTATGTGCAGAGCCTTTGCCGCTCCGCTCCTTTTCTTTCCCATCAAACGGCGACCTCGGCGACGAACTCTATGTGCAGCGTGTACGTCGCGCCGTTCTCGCCCGCAAGGGTGTCCGCTTCGTCGTTATCGCCTATCCACTTCCATTCGAGCTCGAAGCGCTTCGCCGAATGCGGCTGTACCGTAAGATCGCTCACGCCCGCGCTTTCCGCGCCCACATAGTCGCTGTGACCCGAGATGTACGCGCCGTCGCTCTTCAAGCGGTAAGCGAGGTCTATGCCGTATTCGTTGGTCTCGGTAAACGTCAGCGAGTAGCGCACGGTGTTGTCGTTGCGGTTTTCAAAGATGAAGCTGTATGTGCCGTCCAGCCCCGGGGCGATCGTCGCGTCGCCGAACGTGTCGTTGACGAACACGTCGAGGTCTTCGACTTCGTCCCAGCTCGTGCCCTCTTCGTCCGCGATGAATATCACGGGGGCGTAAGGTTCGTCCGAGCGCGTAAGCGTGCAGGTCACGAAGAATACGGACAGCACCGCGAGCGCGATGATGAGCAGCAGCACGACGAACAGCGGATAGAAGTGCGTGCGGCGGAGCGTAGCGATATACCCGCCCGCGAGAGTGAGCACGTTATCGTGCTTATCCACATAACCGCACTCGTCCTCTTCCTTGCAGAAGCTGACGGCTTCGCCGTTCCTCTCGAACCTGCCTACGACCGCGCCTTCCGTGTCGTACCACACGCTGCGGCGGACCTTGCCTATCTTATCTCCCGAGCCGTCGTACACGCCCGCTCTTTTGGGGAGTTTGCCGTTGGCGTCCTCGGGAGCGATGACCGTTACGAGATCGTCGCCCGGAGTTTCCGCGGCTGCGGTCTCGTTCTCGTCGTCATCTTCCTCCGGCTCTTCGCCGCCGTGCGTTACGGGCGGGGCGACGTGCGCGCCGTCCGCTGCGCGCGAAGTGAGGTCTATGACCGTCGCGCCCTCGGGGATCTCCTCGTCCGTGCGGACGTAGATCACCCGCCTCTTGGCGCGCTTGGGTTTGCCGAACACCGTAGCCATATCGCGCGGGATATAGTCGGGATCGGGCGTCAGACCGAATTTTTCCGCTACCGCCTCTATGAGCGAGACGGCGTTCTTCTCCTGCCTGTCGGACGACAAGCGAAGCATCATGGGGCAACGCTCGTACTTCTTCGCCTTGCCGCGCATATCCTTGTGGTGATACTTGCTCTCGGCGTACGCGTCGGGATCGAGGGGCAGATACACCTTTAACGTATTGCCCGATATGCCCAGCGCGCAAAGCAGAGTCCTGCCTATGACGAACTTCTCCCCCGTAGAGGAGATCTTGCTCTTTACGCGAGCACCGCGGGCGTTGCGGTACCGCATGATCTCGTTCTTTATCCTGTCGTAACGGCGCCCCGCGACGTAACCGGCGGCGCGCATCTTTCCCGCGAACGAAGAGGTGCGCTCTCCGCCCACGGGAAACTTGCCCGGGGCATTCCGCCCCGAGCCTGCGCCAACAGTCGTGCCGCCGCTGTTATCCGCGGCACCTACGTCCGACTGCCCGTCCGCTTCGCCTGCGGCTCCGCTCTCTTCCGCGTTATCCGCGGCAGGCGTCGCCACGGCATCCGCAGCAGACCCGCCCGCCGTTTCTTCGGCACGCGAGGTCGGCTCCGCTTGCCGTTCGGCTATCGGGGCAGTCTCCGTTACATCTTCACTTGCGTTACTCGCGCCCGTGACTTCGTCCGTCACGGCGTTCGTATTTTCTTCGCGAGAGTTATCCGACATAATAAATTTGTTCTCCGCTTTTATCGGTCACTGCATTACATGTCTCCCCCGCACTCCGACGTCCCGTAACGTCGGGTCAGAGTTCCCACTTACCATGTCAAAGCAGCCTCGAGCGCTTTTTCGCGCATGTGTGCGCTGCCGGCAGCCACTTGCGGCAGACTGTTGTGTTTCCGTCCGAAGCCGAGGCTTCGGGATAAAGTTTGGGGTTATCAGGTCGTAGCGGGTGCTTCGGAAGCCTGGACTGCACTGTACGAGATATTGAACCCTACCGAAGCTACGTTCTCACCTACCCAGGTATCGAGAGCGTCGGAGATCGTTGCGGAACCGAGCCTGGTGTCCGCGGAAGTCCAAGTTACGGACGCATACAGATACAGTGTGCCTTCCCCCGCGGTAATTTCGAACGCTTTTCCATCGGTTATAGATGTAGTGCCCGTCGTACTCTTCGTAGTATTATATGCAAGACTGACAGAGAACAAACCGTCTACATCGCTCCTTGCGGGAGCAGCCGTGCTATCGTTTATAACGGTGCCGCTCGACCATGCGGTAGAACCAAATTCAGGCTCTTCGTTACTCGTTGCACCTACTTTGACATAATTGAACTTAACGCCTGCATCAGGTTCGGTACCCTTTTCGAGCGTTATCGTAATGTCGGCATCGACACCGATATCGTAAGTAAGCGTAGCGATCAGTTTTAATCCCGTAGTGTTGCTCCTATCCGTACCGGAATCAGAACTAAAAGCGTCACTTGCGGGAGAAAGAGAATCAAAGCTTACGGGCGTCGTGGATACATCTTCGCCAAAGCTCAAGCTCCACTTCGCGATCGAAGTCGTTGCCGAACCCGTATCGCCCGTGGCATAACGCGCGAGCGTGGTGCCCACGAAGCACATGCTGACGATAACGGCGATCACAAGCGCGAATATGAGCTTGGATACGATCCTTTTCTTCTTTTCCATGTTTCCTCCTCTATAACAAATATGTGTGGAATGATTTATATGTATTCGCCGCGCAGTGGCACGCCGCGGAACATATCCTTATTTAGATAATAAATGTATTTTTACGAGCTACAAGCGAGTCCCCGAGCCTCCGCTAATGCCTTCGCCGTTACTTTTCCCCGCTTTCCTCGCTCGGATCTTCCGTTTGAGCGGGGACGTCCGTCGTTTCGGCGGGAGATACGTCTTCTGCAGCGGGGACCGCGGCAACGTCTTCGGCTTCCGACGGGGACGCAGCTGCGCCGTTCTTTTCTTCGAGAAGGGCGCGCAGACGGCGGATCTCTTCGTCCTTATCCGTTTCGTCGGGCGATGTATCGCACGCTTTGGCTTTCTTACGCGCGAGCGTGACGCGCACTATGTCGTACACTATATATGCGGCTACGGGCACGCCGATGACGACGACTATGCCCACGGGCGTCTGCATGAATATCGAAAAGGCTCCCAGCCCGCCGATACTGCCCGTACATACGCCTACGACGTTCTCTATGGGGGTCGCGCCGTCGCCGACGTTGTTCGCGTCGCCCTGAGTGGTCACGGATAACGTTTTGCCGTCCGACGTAGTTACACCCACTATGCGGTGAGTGACGAACGTGCCGTTCGTGCGGAAAGTAACGATGTCGCCCTCTTTAAGCTCCTGCCTGCCTTCGTCGTCTAATATCCTGACGAATATCAGCGAACCTTCGGCGAAGCTGTCCTCGCGGTCGCCGTCCATCGAGCCCGTGGTCACCGCCATGGGCGCGATACCGAACACGCTCGGCGGGACGTCCTCGTTCACGCTGCCTTTGATGATGAGCGTGAGATTTATCGCCAATATGGGTATGAGGATCACGGCAAGAACTATGAGTATGACAAGGGCGGCAATGTCACCTTTACTCCGCATTTAGCACCAACTCCTTACGTTCAGAAAAAACGATTTTATACTTTACCGCTCTCAGGGTACATTAGAGTATATCACATACCCCCCCCCCCACTGTCAAGGGGTTTTGAAAAATTTAATCGAATAGTGTGTCAATTTTTGACATTTTCATGCGAAAAATTTTTCTTTTATGCAAAAAATGTATGATACGAGCGTTAGTTTGTCGAATTAAAACAGCGCGACATCAAGCCGCGCGAACAAATGATATTTGATTATTTTTGCGCGGAAGCGGATCCCGCTCCGCTCTCGGGGACAAATCTGCGAGCGGGAGCGAGGCTGAAACAGCCCCCTCCGAGGCAAGACGGAGGGGATCGTAATAATGCCCGCGCGAGAGCGCGGAATAAAAATTTGCGAGCATAAGCGAGGCTAAAACAGCCCCTTCCGCATTACATCGGAGAGGGGTGTTATAATGTCCGCGCATGCGCGCGGAAAAAAATTCACGAGCGCAGCGAGTCTAAAACAGCCCTCTCGAATTGTTAGAGAGGGTGGCGAGCACGAAGCACGTTAGTGCGGCTGCGAGCCGGGTGAGTCAAAAGTTTGTATCCGACGAAAAGGCAATGAGCAAAACTCATTGCCTTTTATAATACCACATATTCCCGTCACAACGCGTTCTTCTTCACCTTAAAATTCATCATTTCGGTGAAGAAGTATACTCCGGCGGCGAGGAGCATGACGCCGAACGGGAGAAGCTCGATGGTCGTCAGTTCGGCGAGTTTGCCGAAGAGGACGGGAGTGAATATCATGCCCGTGTAAGAAAACGCCATGGTCACGCCTATCACGGAACCCGAATATTTTTTGCCGAAATTGCCGGGCACGGAATGCAGCAGGCTCGGGAACACGGGGGCGCAGCCGAGACCGACGAGCAAAAAACCGATAACGGAAAGCGCGAACGCGCCGACAAACGCCGCGAAAGCTATGAGCGCCGCGCCGACGAGAACGGCTATGATACCCGTGCGTATCATGAGCTTGTCGCCCGCCCTGCCCGAGACGAAGCCGCTCGCTCCCCTGCCCACGGTGATGCCTATGTAAAACAGCGAGGCGAGGAACGCTGCGGTATCCGCGTCGAGCGACCACACTTCGGTAAAGTACGTGCTTGCCCAGACTATGGGGAGCTGCTCTATCGCAAAGTAAAGCATTGCCGCGATAAAGGCGAATACCGCGCCTTTGAGGCGGAACGTGCGGAGGGGCGACAACGCCTCTTCCCTCTCATCCTCGCCGACCGACGCGCCGTTTTCCGCCTTGCGCCAGCGCGGCACGGATATGAACATCACGAGCGTAAGGACTAACTGCACCGCCGCTATGATACGGTAACCGCCGTGCCAGCCGCCCGCGCCCGTGAGCGCGTAGCCCATGACATAAGGACCCGTCATCGCGCCAATACCCCAGCAGCAATGCAACCAGCTCATGTGCCGCGATGATAAGTGCTTAGCCACGAAATTGTTGAGCGACGTATCTATCGCGCCCGCGCCCAAGCCGTAAGGCACCGCGAACACGCAGAGTTGCCAAAACGACGTAGCGAACGAGAACGCAAGTATCGCCGCCGCGGTGAGCAGCACGCTTATCGCCGTTACGACGGGCGTGCCCATGACGCTCACGAGTTTGTTTGTCGATAGCGCCGAAACTATCGTCCCCGCGGATATTATCATCGTCACGATACCCGCAGACGATACCGACGCGCCTATATCCGCATGCATGACCGGCCATGCCGAGCCGAGCAGCGAATCGGGCAGTCCGAGGCTGATGAAAGCGAGATATATGACGGCTATCAAAAGACTGCTCATGTTATGTTTCCGTACTCCTTTTGCCCGCGGCGCGCGTCCTTATTCGCGGAGCGTTTGATCTCGCTGTGATAAAAATAATTGACGATGACGGGCGGAGCGCCGAACGGGCGCGACATCGTATCGTCGTTGACCGCGTATTCCAGCCCGAGCGACGAAGCATAAGCGCGTATCTCTTCGTCAAGCCTACGCCAATAGTCCAGCCTGCCGCAGACGTAAATGTCACGGTAAAGCGGCACGAGGTGCGGGTATTTTTCCGCGATATACGCCGTTATACGCGGCTTGAACGTGCCGCGGAGATTGAGGTTTTCCAGCCAGATGAGATCGCATATATCCTTTGCCCGCTCCGCTATCGCCTTTACGTCGGTGATACCCGGGAATATGGGCGAGATGAAACATGTCGTGCGCACGCCCGCGTCGTGAAACGCCTTCATCGCTGCAAGGCGGCGTTCGATGGGCGCGGCGTTATCCATATCCGCGCGGAAAGCCTCGTCGAGCGTATTGACCGACCAGGACACTCGGGCGTCCGGGAAGGACTTTATGAGTTCGAGGTCGCGCAATACGAGGTCGGACTTCGTGGCTATCGAGAGCTTTGCCCCGCTGCCCGCCAGCTGCTCGAGCGCGGCGCGCGTGCGGCGGAACGCCTTTTCCGCCGGCTGGTAAGGGTCGGTCACCGAGCCGATGAATATCTCCTTGCCCGCGTACTTTTCGGGGCGGGATATCGGCTCCCAGGATCTGACGTCGAGGAACTCTCCCCACTCCTCGGTATGCCCCGTAAAGCGCTTCATGAAACACGCGTAGCAATACCTGCACGCGTGCTCGCAGCCCACATACGGGTTGAGCGAATAGTCGCACACCGGAAGGTCGGACTTCGTTACGATGTTCTTTGCGGTTATCTCTCTTACGGTCATTTCCATCTTCCGAAACGCAACTGCTTGTCAACGTCGGGAGCGTACTGCTCGAGCGCCCGTTCTTCGGGGTCGGCATAGCCGATACCTATGAACGCGGGCAGCCTGTATGTAGGCGGCACTTTGAGTTTGGCTTTGACGATATCGTGCTCCTTATCGAGCGGTATACGCATCGAGCATGACAGCCCTTCCGCTGCAGCCGCCAAAAGGATATTTTCTATAACGCACCATATCGTGGCAAACGGGTTCAGCGCGGAAATACCGTCTTCTCCCGCCTTTTTTGCCCTTTACACCGGGATGACGACGTACGGCGCGCTTTTGAGCATGGTGAACTGCCTCGGCACGGCATAGCCGTACATCTTCTGTCCGAGCGTGATCTCGTACGCCCGCGGCATGTTAAGGTACCTTTCGGCGTCGAACTTATCCGCGATCTTTTTCGCTTCGGAAAAAGCGAACTCCTTTTCCTCGTCCGTCCGCAGAACGATGTACTGCCAGCTGCGGTTGTGATCCCACGTGGGCGCTTTATTGCCAGCTTCCAATATCCTTTTTATGACGTCGAAACCTACGTCATTTTCAAGAAACTGCCTCGTCGTTCTTCTTTTGCCTACCGCGTCGTAAAATTCCATACATGTTGTCTCTTTTATGTCCCGCATATCATAACGGTGCGGCTTTCGCCGCACCGTTATGTCATTTGTTCAGTTCGTCTTTGAGAGCTTTGCCCGCTTTGAAAGACGGTACTTTGCACTCGGCGATCTCTATCTTCGCGCCCGTCGCGGGATTGACTCCCGTTTTAGCCGCGCGCACCTTCGCCTCGAAAGTGCCGAATCCCACGAGCTGTACTTTGTCGCCCTCTTCCATCGCCTTTTTTACCGTGCGCATGAATGCGTTGAGGAACTTTTCGGAATCCTTTTTGGAAAGTCCCGCGTCCTCAGCCACTTTGGCGATAAATTCGCTTTTGTTCATTTGTGCCTCCTTGTCACGTTGTTATTTTTCAGCCGACATGCGGCTTTTTTGACCGTTTATTTTACCGAAGTCCGCGTATGAGATCGTCCGGCACGGGATCCTTCGTGCAAAGCGCGCCGCTCACGGACAAGCGGAGCAGGCGCTCCTCGAAATCCATATCCGCGTCCTCGTCGTACTCTCCGCTGCCCGTACCGAGATACACCTCGGCGCCCAACGTACAGAGCATGCGCAGCGGCGGGATGCCGCAGCCGTTCCCCATACTGTCCGACGGAGTCAGCACGACTTTCGCGCCCGACTGTACTATGAGATCTATATCGTCCTTATCGAGATACACCGCACCCGCGATATACGTATTTTCTCCGAGAAGTCCGTACTTATGCGCAAGACCTATCGGCGTGACGCCGAACTTTTTGTCGCAGGTGCCCACCTCATCCAGAGTCAGGCAGCACGACGCGATAACGGGAACGCCGCGCAGGACGAGCTCTATCGCTTCGTCTATCGCCTCGTCGGACGAAAATACGGAAGGCAGATACACCCCGTCTCCGTTCAGGCGTTCGGCGCCGAACGGTACGAAATGCAGAATACGGTCGTCGGTCATGCGACCGTGCCCGACGTAGAATATCCTGTCGCAGTCCGAAGCTCCGCGCCTTGCAAGGATATGCGGATCGGACGAGAATGCGTTGATCTTCATAACTTCAGCTCGCGGATAAAGGCTTCGGTCTCCTCGCGCGTTTCGGGATTGCGGAGAGCGAAACTTATCGTCGCCTGCACCGCGCCCGCCTTGCTGCCCATATCGTAGCGGTGACCCTCGAAATCGTAGGCGCATACCCTGCCCTCGGCGCACATCATTTCGAGCGCGTCGGTGACCTGGAGCTCGCCCTTTTTGTCGGGGACGATCTTGCCTATCTTTTCGAAGATCGCGGGACTGAGGACATATCTGCCGAGAGCCGCGAACAGACTGGGAGCTTCCTCGGCGTTCGCGGGTTTTTCCACGAGCCCCTTGCACTCGAACGCTCTTTCGTTGCCGAAGAGGTTCTCGCCCAGCTTGGCGCTGCCGTAAAGATGTATCTTTTCGGGCGCGACCATCTGACCGCCGATGACCGCGTCGCAGCCCTTATCGAAAGCGGCTATGAGCTGTCCGGATACGGGGACGTCCGCTCTTACGAGGTCGTCTCCCGTCGAGAGCACGAACGGATCGTTGCCGACGAAATCCTTTGCTTTCATCAGAGCGTCCGCCATGCCCCTTGGGAATTTCTGCACGGCGAAGATGAAACGCGCGCCTCTGTTTATGCGGCGAAGCGCGGCTATGCCCTTTTCGTCGCCCTTTTTACGCAGCGTCTTTTCCAGCTTCCCTTTGGGAGAAAAATACCTTACTATCTCTTCCTTGCCCGGAGAAATGACTATACATATCTCGTTCACGCCGCTGTCTATCATCTCGTCCACTATGTATTGCAGGACGGGTGTGTCCACGACGGGCAGCATTTCCTTGGGCAGAGCTTTGGTCGCGGGCAAAAATCTCGTGCCCTGACCTCCGCAAAGTATGACTCCTTTCCTTACCATATCCTATCTCCCCCTTACGTATCAGGTATTATCCGTATACACGATACGGCGGCAGGTATCGCACCTGCACATTCCGTCCGTTTTCAGCTTGCCGATATTGCTCTGCGAAAGCTGCATGCCGCAATAGCAGGCGTAGTCGCTGCCGCTCGCGCGCGCTTTGACGAACACCGGAGGAGCTCCGTCCTTACGGAATTTCAGATACTGCTCCATGAGCTCCTTATCCTCGGCGTCGCGCAGCTCGCGCATGCGCTTTTTTATGCTTTCGCGCTTGGGCTGGATCTCGGCAAGCTGCTTTTCGAGCGCCGCCTTGACCTTGTCGAACTCCGCTTTGATGTTCTTCTTCTCGTGCTGCTGCTGAGTGCAGGTCACGAGAAGTTTCCTTATGCGGTCTATTTTGTTCGTCACTTTGTTCTTATAGCTGTCCAGCTTGGATTTCTCGGTCTCCATAGCAGGCAGGAGCGCGGCTTTCGCCTTGTCGTCCGCCGCGGCGGCAAATGCTTTTTCCAGCTCTTCTATGCGCTTTTCGGAAGCGCGGGCGTCCGCATGCACCTGTTCGATCTCTTTTGCGAGGCGTTCCGCTTCCTCCACGCTGGCGGCGAATTCCTTCTGCACGCCGTTGAATTCGTTCTTCACCGTATCGAGCTTTTTCTTATCCGAATTCTTATTGAATTCGATATCTATCTTTCTGAGCTCTATATCGAGTTCCTGGTATTCCAATATCTTTCCGAGATCTTTCATGCGTCCTCCTTGCATATGGGATCGCGTTCGCTTTCGCTCGCCTCGAAACGAGCGGCGACGCCGCGTTCGCCCGCGAGCCGTGCGAGCACCTCGCCCAGCCGTTTTATATATATTCTCTCCGCAGCGTAATGCTGCACGATCACTATGGGCGTGCCGCTTTCCGCTGCATATAACGCGACGTGATGAGGCACGTCTCCCGTTATGTAACAATCCGCTCCGCCTGCCGCCGCGGCTTCGAGGAATCCGATGTCCCCTCCGCCGCCGCAGAGCACGGCGACCGTTTTCACTTTCTTATCCGCGTCTCCCGCTACCGCCGCGCGGCTGTCGTTGAATACCGCAGCGCAACGCGCCGCAAGACGCGCCGCCGTCATGCTTTCCGCAAGCTCGCCCGTCCGTCCCACGGCGACGGTACCTTCCGTCAATAGCGGGCGGACATTGCTCAGCCCGAGCAGCTCGGCGGCATAGTCGTTTATACCGCCCTCGCAAAAATCCAGATTGGTATGCGCGCTGTATACGGAAACGCCGCGCTTTGCCGCGGCAAGTATCATCCTGCCCGTCGGCGTTTCGTCAGTCACTTTTTTGATGCCGCGGAATATCGCGGGGTGATGGGATATCACGAGGGAGTACCCTTTCTCCGCCGCCTCGGCTATTACTCTTTCGGTACAGTCGAGACAGAGCAACGCTCCCGCCGTATCCCCATTTTCGCTGCCGACGAGCAGCCCCACGCTGTCGTCGAAACCGGGTTCCGTTTCGCTCTCGGGCGCGAAAGCGCGCATGAGAGAAAGTATATCCGCTATCTTCGCCATCCGAGCACCTCCCGTATTTCCGCCGCTTCTTCCGCGGTTTTTTCGCCGCCGCCGAGAAGGGCGTCCAGCCGTTTTTCCAGCTTTTCCGCCAGCGCCTCTGTCGGCTGCGTATAAAACGCGCCGTACTTCAGCTGCATATCGGTAAGCGTCATGTTTCCTTTCTCCGCGGTCATAAGGTCGTAATACTTGCCCGCCGCTTTGAAGCACTCGTCGCGCGTGATCCGGTAGCCCTTGACCGTAAGCGCCGAACGCGCGCGCTCGGCATGGCTCTGCGGGGAAAGGAGAAGTTTTGCGTCTCCGTCGTAACGCGAGAGGATATCCTCTATCGTATGCCCGCCCATACCGCATATCATGATGAGGTCGGCGTCTTTCGCCTCGGGCGGGATCCCGTCGCACAGGACGTAGACCACTTTATCGCCGAAACGCGCAAGCGTGCGTTTAGCCTTATCCAGGCACTTTGACGCGATGTCGCTCACCACGGCTCTCTCGCACAGTCCGCGCACGAAAGCGAGCTCGGTAAGTTTGGCGTGATCGCAGCCCACTTCGGCGAGAGTATGTACGCGGGGCAGCACGCCTACTAACGTTTGGAATCTCAACTTTCCGAATAGTAGCTCTTCAGCCGTTTGCTGCGGGCGGGATTGCGCAGCTTGCGCAGCGCCTTCGCCTCTATCTGACGGATACGCTCACGCGTGACTCCGAAGCGCTTGCCCACCTCTTCCAGCGTGCGGGGATGAGAACCGTCTATCCCGTAGCGCAGACGAATGACCGCCTGCTCGCGCGGGGTGAGAGTTTCCAGCACGCTCATGAGCTCCTCTTTGAGCATCGTGGTCGTCGCCTGCTCCTGAGGGCTGGCGGCGTGGCTGTCTTCGAGGAAATCGCCGAGATGGCTGTCCTCTTCCTCGCCTATCGGCGTGTCGAGGGATACGGGATCCTGCGCTATCTTCTGTATCTCGCGCACTTTATCCTCGCTTATGCCCATCTCTTTGGCTATCTCGGTAGGCGTGGGATCGCGTCCCAGCTCCTGCACGAGGAAACGCGTGGTGCGCGTGAGCTTGTTTATCGTCTCCACCATATGGACGGGGATACGTATCGTGCGCGCCTGGTCGGCTATCGCACGCGTTATCGCCTGGCGTATCCACCACGTCGCATACGTCGAGAAACGGAAACCCTTGGTGTAATCGAACTTCTCGACCGCCTTCATAAGACCGAGGTTGCCTTCCTGGATAAGATCGAGGAACAGCATGCCCCTGCCCACATAACGCTTGGCTATGGATACGACGAGCCTGAGGTTGGCTTCGGAAAGACGGGCTTTCGCGTCCTCGTCGCCCTCCGCCATCTTCTGCGCCAGCTCCACTTCCTCGTTGCCCGAAAGAAGAGGCACCTTGCCTATGTCTTTAAGATATACCTTGACGGGATCGTCGGAGGATATCGCGGCGTCGCTTATCAGCTTGTCCAGCGATTCGTCCTTGACGATGTCTATCTTGGTGTCCTTGACTTCTATGTTGTTTTCTTCGAGTATGCGAAGGACTTCTTCGATCTCGCTGACGGTGGCGTCGCAGCCGATGGCTATCTTCTCACCCACCTCGTCGTAAGTGACGCTGCCGCGGTGTTTGCCGGCGGTGATGAGTTTTGCCACTTCTTTCTGTATCTTTTCGCTGAGCGGCTTGCGCTCTTCCGCAGGCTCCGCCTTTACCGTCGTTTTTTCTTCACTCATTTATCTGCCTCCGCTCTCTCTGAGCTTTTTGATCTGTTTTTTATATTCGCTGCACTGCTGCAGGTATTTTATATCCCTCGTCTCGTCGTATGCCGCGGCGAGCTCCGTGCATTTCTTTTCCAGCCGCGCTATCTTGAGCTTGCGCACGCAGGAGTCGTACACGCTCTTGTCGTCCATGCCCGTAAGATCGAACTCTATTATCTCGGGCAGCTTGCCGTGCACGCCATCGGGCATATCCGTATACAGCATCGCCGCCGTATCCTTTATGCCTTTGAGCCGGCTGTCCGTCACCGAATCCACGAGATTGCGCTCGAACCCGTCGGGAAATATCTCCGTAAGGTCCTCGGGATCGACGTACGGTCGCCCCGCGACGTAAGCCGCGAGAAGGAACGTCTCGCTTATATCCCTCGCCGGTTCCTTGGGCTTGACTTCGGGCGCCGCGGGTTTTTCGTCGCCCGTGAACACGTTCGCCTGAGCGCGCAGCACGCCGATATCGTAACCCGTCTCTTCCGCCACCGTCTGCAGATACTCTTCGCGCTCGACGGGATTTTCGAGCTGCTTTACGCACTTAACGGCTTCGGCGGCGTACTTGGTCTTGTCGTCGCGGTCGTTCATGTCGTAAGAGCGGCGGAGCATGTCCAGCTTATACGCGGTGAGCGGCATTGCCTCTTCGAGTATACGCTCGTAAGCCTCTCTGCCCATCTCGTTTATCACCTCGTCGGGGTCCTTGCCTTCGGGCATACGCGCGACTTTGACGGTGAGACCGTTCTCGCGCAGGATGTCCAGCCCGCGCATCGTCGCCTTCTGCCCCGCGGTATCGCCGTCGTAGCTGATGATGACTTTGTCCGAATAATTTTTGAGCTGCTTCGCCTGCTGGTACGTCAGCGACGTGCCCATGCTCGCGACAGCGGTGTCGAACCCCGCCTTGTGCAGAGCGATGACATCCATGTACCCCTCGCACATGATGACGTAAGGCAGCGGTCCGGTGCGGCGCTTTTTTTTCAGCAGATTGAGCGCGTATACCGTCTTACTCTTATCGAAGATCTCCGTCTGCGTGGAATTGCGGTATTTGGCGGGGATGTCCTTGCGCAGCGCTCTGCCGCCGAACGCGACCACCTCGCCCGTATTGCTTATTATCGGGAAGATGAGCCGCCCGTGGAACACGTCGTACCACTTGTCCGCCGTGCGCTCGATGAGCCCCGCTTCCTTCATTTCCGCTTCCGTGTAGCCCTTGCCTTTGAGGTAGTCTATGATCTCGGTGAAATCGAAGGAATATCCGAGACCGAATCTCGTGACTATATTGGGCGGCAAGAGCCGTTTTTCGATGTAGTCGCGGGCGATCTGCGCTCTCGGCGAGGAGAGATTCGCGTTGTAGTGCCGCGCAGCCTCGCGCATAAGCGAGTACAGCCGAAGCCGCTTTTCCTTATCCAATCCGCGGTGCTTGCTCCCCGAAAAGGAAGGGAGCTCCATGTGAGCCTCGTCGGCGAGCATCTTGATCGCATCTATCGTGTCGATATTCTCTATGTCGCGAAGGAAGGTTATCGCGTTGCCGCCTTTGCCGCAACCGAAACAATGGTAGAGCTGTTTCGCGGGATCGACGCTGAACGACGGCGTGCGCTCATTGTGAAAGGGACAGCACGCCTTGAAGCTGCTGCCTGCCCTTTTAAGCGTTACGTATCGCGATATCAATTTAACGATGTCGGTGCGTTCGAGCAGCCGATCGCAAAATTCACTGAAATCCATTGCGCCCCTCTTACAGCAATGCCCAGCCTTTGGGCACATATACCTTTTCGAACATCCTGACGAGGTAATTATCCGTCATCGTCGCTATGTAATCGCATACGCGGCGCTCCGGGATATCCGAAGCCTGCCGAAGATATTCGGGCACTTCCTCTTCGTGCGCGAGATAGTACTCGAACATGAAGAGCACTATATTGTCCACCTTACCCTCTTCCGCCTTCGCCACGGGAGAGAAGTAAACTTTCTCGAACATGAAATCTCGGAACTGCTCGGTGAGCTTTGCCGCACTCTCGCTCGGCGCGACGAAGTCCTTACCATAGCTGTTTTCTATTATGTCCGAGATCATGGAGTCTATCCGCTTGCCGTGGGTATCGCCGAAACCCTTTCGCACCGCCTCGGGCAGCTCGCCCGCTCCGAGCACGCCCGCGCGTATGGCGTCGTCCACGTCGTGATTGAGATAAGCTATCTGGTCGCTTATGCGGACGATCATGCCTTCGAGCGTGGCAGGCGTTCCCCGCCTGCTGTGATTGGCTATGCCGTCGCGGACCTCTTCGGTGAGGTTCATGTTCTCGAGTATATCGGCGACGCGCACGGACTGCGCTTCGTGGCGAAAACCGCCGAAGTCCTTCATGCGTGCGTCGAGAGCGCGTTCCCCGGCATGCCCGAAAGGCGTGTGCCCGAGGTCGTGACCTAAGCTGATCGCCTCGGTAAGATCCTCGTTCATGCGCAGGGCGCGGGCGATGGTGCGCGCTATCTGGCTGACTTCCAGCGTATGGGTGAGCCGCGTGCGGTAATGATCGCCCTCGGGAGACAGGAACACCTGAGTCTTGTGCTTTAAGCGGCGGAAAGCTTTGGAATGGATGATACGGTCGCGGTCGCGCTGGAAATCCGTCCTGATGAAACAGGGCGTTATCGGGAAGCGCCTTCCCTTCGTAAGAGCCGACTTCTGCGCGTACGGCGAGAGGAACTTATCCTCTATTTCGTAAACGACCTTTCTGTGATCCATATCCCCCGCTTTTGCCGACTTAACGTCGGACAATTTTTGTTGTAACTATAATATCAAATCACGGACGAACTGTCAAGTCAATACGCATAGGAAACCGCCGTCTTACGCAAAGAAAACGATAAAAAGCATAAGACGTCGGATCGTACCGACGCCCTATGCCCTTTTTGTTACGAAAGTACATAGCTTTGCCGCATTATTGTGCGGAACTTGTGCCCGAATACTTTTCTGGATGCTTCTTCTCATCCAACATCCTGATGACGATCCATGCGATAAGAGCTGCAACCGCAAGAGCAAGCACTATATTAACTACGATCTGTATTATCTGCCATGTGGATATACCGTATGTAACGGTACCGCCCGGAGCGACATCCTGCATGATAAGGCTGTTTGCATAGCTGTAGCATATATTGTGCACCGCTTCGCGGATAGCCCACTGCATGTGAGGGCTCGTCATATCTTTGAAATTATTGCGCGTATACCACAGCCAAAGATCGTTCCCCGCCTGGACTGCGGCATCCAATGTTCCGAAGTCTCCGCTTTCCATACTGTCGGATATTACCGTTCCGCGGAATCCCCACTCGCCGCGCAGAACGTCTTTAAGCAGTACGTAGTGTTCGCTCGCCCATAATGCTCCTATACAGTTCATCGAGCTCATAACTCCGAGAGTCGCGTTGATCTCCTTCGTTGCAGAGGTATACGTATCGTTCTGCTCGTCATGCTCAAGATATTTCAGCGTAGCTTTGGCTTCTTTGACGCATATCTCGAAAGGTCTGAGGTATATCTCGCGTATAGTCTGTTCGTTCGCCCACGTACATACGGCTTTACGGTTAAGCTCCTGATCGTTCAACGCGAAATGCTTTATGTATGTAACTACTCCGTAAGTTGCCGCCCCGCTTACGGTCTCTGCCGCCATCTTACCGGAAAGAAGAGGATCTTCGCTGTAATACTCATAATTTCTGCCGCTGAAAGGCGTTCTGTGGATATTCATCGACGGAGCGTACCATCCTACGCGCGTTTGAGTCAATGCTTCCGCACCAAGCGCTTCGCCCATCCTGCGCGCGAGGTCTTTGTTCCATGTGGAAGCGAGGATGATCTCTGCCTGATAAGCGTTGCACTGTCCGACCTTGCTCAAGCCCTGCGGTCCGTCGACATCCGTCGTAGCGGGCTTGCCGACGCTTTCAAGCTTACCGCTCGCATACGCTGCTTTACCTATGAGCGATTTAAGATCATCGGCGCCGTAATCGATCTGATCCAGGAGCTTATCCCACTTCGGATCGTCGTAATCAAGTCCCCTGAACTCGGAAAGCTTGAGTCCGTTATCCGCCTTAGAAACAGGCGCCGTCGTACCGTATTTCGCTTCCAGACGGTCTTTGTACGAAAGATCGCGATCGATCTGCCAGGAAGTAAATACGTCGTGTGCCGCCGAGGGCATTTCCTTGCCGCTGCTCGCCGTCGGGAATGTACCGTCAAGGTTTGCGCGCGTAAGATTCACACAATAGTCGTTCGTTTCATGACCTTCCGCATGCAGATCTTCGGCAGCTTCCATATAGCTGCTCACGTCGTCGAACTTATTCTCGGCAAGCACCGCATCCGAATCGCGTTTGCCAACAGCTTCCGCGTCTGCCGAAGTCGTCTCATCGGCGTAAACAAGAGTCTTCGATACCTCGATCGTATCACTGCCCCAACTGTTATGCGAATCTTTTCCGAGATATATCCCGTACTCGCCGGCTTCGAGAACGTACGAGCCGTTCTCCGAATAATAACCTTTATAGTCGTAAGACGCAAGCTCTTCCGCCGGGAACGTGATAGTAAATTCCGTTGTCTCGGGCGAAGACTGCGTCGCTTTGGCTACTTCGTATTTTCCGAATGCAACGAGATTTTTCGCCGCTTTTTCTATCCCGCTGCCGTCCGCATGATAAGGAGGAGCGGCATATATCTGCACGACTTCTTTTACATCGTACCGCTCCGACGCATTCGTTATTACGCCTTTGACCTCCACGGTACCCGCTTCGGGATCGTATGTCGCGGAAACAAGCTCCTGCGTGACTTTATCGTCGTCGTAATTCAGTCCGTATCCGAAGGGATAAACAACTTCCGCATCGTAATCGTAATCCTCAATGACCGCATCCGCAGTCTCGTAATAACGGTAACCTACATATATCCCCTCTTCATACTCGAGATACTTTATACCGTCATCTCCCGCATAAGTGAAATCGCCGAAATTAGCGAATGCGGGCGAGCTTTTGGCGTCCGCGGCATAGATATCCACGAGCTTTCCGGACGGATTGACTTCACCCGTAAGTATCTTAGCCATTGATTTGAAACCGCGGCTACCGACATTGGCTACCCATATTATGCCGTTGATTTCGGGATCGGCTTCAAGCTCACCGAGTTCAAGAGCGTTTGCGGTATTGAGCACGACGATAACCTTATCGCAATTATTTTTCGCGAATTCTATCGTCTGTTTTTCATAACGCGAAAGTTGAAGCTGGTGCGCGATGCTGTCGTAATAGCCGGTAGTTTTAAGATCGCCGCCCTCACCGCCGTTCCTGCCGATAAATACGATACCTGTTTTATAGTCGCCTATATCCGAAGACTTGTATATAGACGGGTCGTACTCGGCTATAGGAGTAGTAGCGCCGTCGTAATCGCCTTTATCCTCATCGTCGGTCTCATAACCCGTTTCGGTGAGATATTTTTCGTCCGAGCCTTTCATCTCGTCGACTACCGTAGCATTGACGTCGAAATATTCCTGCATTACAGGTTCGAGCTTACTGAAATAATCTTCCACCTCTATCCTGCCTGAGCCCACTCCTCCGTATATCGGCGAGATATATCTGTAACCAAAAGGCGTCACTTTCTCTTTTTCGGAAAGCGGTAATGCTCCGTCATTCTTAAGAAGCACTATCCCCTCGTCGCATATTGCCTCGGTCACATCCGCAGCGGCGTCACGCGCCTGCAATTTTCCCGTACTGTCGTGAGTATATTTATCTTCGTAATACTTTGCGTCTACTCCTTCGGCTCCGCCCGATTGTTGAACTTCGCCTCTGCCGAGCACCCAATCGAACGTCTGCGCCCAATACGCGCAAAGAATATTGAAAACCACGATAAGTACGGCAAGCACGGCAACTATGGGGATAAGGATGAACCGAAATTTTTTATTGCTCACTTAATCTTTTCCATAGGACACCGCCTTCTCACGCGATAGAAACTATCGTATCGCCATCTACCGTAGCTACCTGCTGTGCGACGGCTTCATCGGTGTTCATGAGATAAAGCCCGTTGAAATATTTCATGTCCGCATCCGACGCGGTAACGGCCACGGGATCCTTGCTGTCGTCGGTAGTCATCGAAAGCGGGAACCTGGACGGATAGAGCGCCGAGACATCAAACTGATAATATACGAGTTTGGTCGCCTCCGTGGGCACTTCGAGAGTCACTTTATCGCCGTCCTTGCTGCAAGCGCCCTTGAATTCGAAACGGAAAGCCATCTGATACGAAGTATACCAATACGCTTCGTCTATGAGTGAGGCATCCGTCTGCTCGCCGCCGTAGGAAGTTTTGACAAGCGTATACATATCGCCGTCCACGGTCAGCGATGTTTCCATTTTCTTTATGGACGTTCCGCTCACATAAGGAGCCTTATCCTCCTCGCTCATGCTGTCGGTGAGTTCCATCGTCGCAGTGTACTCGGAAACTCCGCACGCGGTCGCCGAAAAACAAACGACCATTGCAAGCAGGATCATACATGCCGTCGCAGCGATCCTTCCCATCATTTTGATCTTCTTCATGATAAATACTCCTTTTGCGATCATGCGATCGCAGTTATTTGATACTCGGAGTATATCATCGCAGACAAAGATCAATCAATATGTATTTCAAAAACTGCGGATATTATTGCAAGAATTGCTCAACGGGAAAATGATATCCAGCTGGAACATAGCGTCGGCTATCGTCACTTCCGCACTGCCTCCGTACTTTTCGGCTATGCGGCAAATGCTCTGCACGCCAAAGCCATGCACATCTTTGTCCGACTTCGTAGTTTCGGGCATACCGTTTTTTAAACGCAGCTGCCCGCTGAAAGCATTCTCTATGTGCAAATGCGCCATATCACCGCGCCGCTTGAGCGTAGTTGAGATAAAACGTTCTTCGACAGGACGCGTCACGAGATACTCGACGGCGTTTTCGTAAGCGTTTCCGAAAAGCGCGCACATATCGGTCTCGTTTACGTAAGACAATAATTTTCCGTCCGCGCTGCAAGTAAACTGTATCTTGTTTTCAGCGCAACGATATCCCATATCGGTGATTATCACATCAAGAAGCGCATTGCCGGTATCGACATGAGACTCATACTCGCTCAATGCTTTCTCCGTTTCCTCATCCGCCGACGCCGTCACGCGGAAACGCAGATCGTGGCTCTTTTGATTTATTATGCGGATATCCTGTTCAAACCGTTTATATTGCTTTTCATATCTGACGAACATATCTTCAAGAACTATATTTTTTGCCACGGCACGTATGCTTGTAACGAAATACATGAACAATATGAAAAAGAGAGAGCAATAAGTTATCTCAAAAATATATACGAGCACCACATACAAACTGTCACCGAGCGCTCTCACGCGCGGCGATATCACTCCGAACAAAAGATTCATAAACGCTATAAGAACGGGCAGGAATACCGTACGCCGAGGCATCGGCGTACGCAAAACGAATTCGAATACTTTATCACACGTAAGTCGCAAAACAATATATATGAGCACGGATAAAACCACAAAATATATCTGTTCCGCAACGGCGCTCAAAAATATCTCAGGCGCATCCGTCAACGAAAAGATGTATATGAGTAGTTCCACAGCTCGTTTTGCCGCAAGCAAAAATACCAATGCCGCAATGTGGCAAATAAACATATTCATTTTACGTACCCGGTAACAAAGCAGCACAATAAAATAAGGTAACACCAATATCACGGTATAAAAAACATAGTTTATCGAACTCTCCCATCCGAGCAACTTGTATATCGCGAACAGAAAAGAAACAGCGCAAAGCGCGGCAAGCCCGAATCCGAGTTTTACCGAATAATAATCGCTCTTTTCCATCCGGCGATAAAACAATGAAGCCAAAAACAATGTCACGAAGCCGTTGATGATGTATAAAACGGCAGCCCAGATATATGAAACGATCATTGTCACCTATCACACCCCTCCTCCGAAAAATTTCGCGAGACGTTGCATCACGTTTTTTTTGCACCCGCGGCTGGCAAGCAGGATATTCCCGTTTATGTCGAGTTCATTGCCGCGCAAACCGTTGACATAAGCAATATTTACGACGCACCCGCTGTTTATACGAACAAATTTATCTTTCGGCAAAAGAGACTCGACGTCTTTAAGCGTTCCCCACGAAAGCAATGTTTCTCCGGCATGGAAGTACAGCCTGTGACCTCTTGTTTCCACATAGGCGATGCGCGAAGGCGATACGTATTTTACGCCGTAATTCGTCTTGATCGCAATACTATCATCGGAACTTTTATCAAGTTTACGCAGGATCCGTTTCATCGTGGAAGAAAAACGCGCGTACAATACTGGTTTCAGCATAAAATCCGCCGCATCGAACTTATAGCCTTCGGCAGCGTAAGACGCCAATACCGTACAAAATACAAGAAAGACGTCGGAATCCATTTCACGCAATTTCTCGGCAGTTCTGAATCCGTCCATTATCGGCATATCTATATCCAAAAATATTATGTCATATAACGATCTGTAATTTTGCAGAAAATCGACGCCGTCGCAAAATTCGGTTATCGTGATCGCTTCGCAATCGTTTTCCGCAATAAAACGATCGAAATACGTTCTTAGAACCGCTACACTGTTCTTATCGTCATCCACTATCGCTATATTCATCCGTTTTCTCCCTTATGGCTGCCGCTTTCTTTTAATAATACAAAAAATGACCGATACTTTCAAACAGTTATTTCACGAACTGCAAGATTTATTGCATATTTTGCAACGCCTCTTCCCCATATGCGAAGCTCTATACCTATATCTATATACTAAGACTTAGCGGAACCGATCCATAGTACTTGCCGTACTTTAACTGTAAATATCGCACGTTTCGATACGACAAAGAGCCTATATCGTTAGCGCTCATCGTTCTCTGAGCCGATGTTTCCTTTTTTTGAGTGCGAATTTCACGTAACCTTCGCGGTCGGACGGAACGGAGACAAATCCGGGAATTGACTTCACGGAGCTTTCCCGAGGCAGATATATCGTTTCGAGATACGGCAGCTCTTCCCAGAACCGCAGCATACGCTTCGCCAATTCATACTCGCGCAGATCCTGCAAGCTGCGCAGCGGATGAAAGACGTTCAAAGCGGGTCTGCGCATCTCTTTTGCCGTCGCTTCCGCCGCGACAAACGGCTTGTCCGAATCCATTACGAGAGTCTTTATATACACCGTATCGGCATAACGCTCGTCGCGCTCCGCCATCGCCGCCTGCTCCACCCGTTTCTTTCGCGGCATATACGGAGCGCACATCACCGTCATGACCGTGGACGGAACACGAAGCTCGGAAAGCGACACACAGCCCGTATAATCGGTCAGGATCAGGGACGTAAGTCTGCGCGGCAGTGAAACGCTTTTCAGCTTACGGCAGCCGACAAACATATTCCCGTTATAATGCGTCCCGGTATAATCGAAGTCGTCGCATTCAAACACCACGCTCTCGAGGTCGGGGCAAAACGCGAACTCTTCCGTATCGGGATAGCGATACGAAGCAGGCAGAACGAGCGAGCGCAATCCTTTGCTCCCCGAAAGAATGCCGAGAGTACACTCCACCCCGTCCGGGAGCCGCATATCTTCCCGTATCTCGAAAGGAGCGTACCCATCCGTTACTTTTACGGAAGACGGGATATCAAATGCCGCGAAGCGCGAAAGCGTAAAATATCTGTCCCCGCACCTCAGCACGTCCGAAGAAAAAGTTATACGCTCGAGTTTCCATTCGTCGTCGCCGGACGCACCCATACCGAACAGGTAGGGCGAACAGCGCTTCACTCCGCCGAGATCCACATACTTCAGACCGTAACATTCGGCAAACGTATCGGCATATATCCTCTCCGTGCTTTGAGGCAATATCACCTTTTTGAGCGCTCTGCATTTATAAAACACATATCCGCTCGGCATGCTGCCGGCGTTCGTGAGCGGGCATAGCGTCGAATGCAAACGCGTGCCGAGAAGCCCGAGATTTTCTTCCGAAGAAGACAACGGCGTACCTATCTCTTTCAACGAATCGGGAAAAGCCACCGAACGCAACCGCCTGCAATTCGCAAACGCAAGCGCCGCGACGCGCGTTACGGGATATCTGACGCCTTCTATCTCAGTTTCCGCCGGAACTACTATCTCATCCACGTTAGAATCCTTTACGGACACTACCGTTGCTTCGCCGCCCGTCACGCGGTAACGCAATACGTCATCCCGTTTGAGCATGCGCACGGCGCGTATCTTTTCCGCGGCGCCTGCGTCTCCGCGGATATAAGTCACGGCATTATCGAACAAAATGCGGTAAAGTTTATAAGCCTCGGGCGAAAGCCTTCCCGAAAGTTTTTTAGCGGTCGCCGCGCCCGAAACGATGTTCCCCGTCTCATCCGTATCGTAATTGACGGTGCAATAGTGCTTGCGGCGATCATGTACTCTTTTGCATAATGCATAGAAGAACGGAGACAGCAGCGCCTCTTCGTTTATATACATCACTACGCCTATACAGTCGTATTCCTCCGTCTTTTCGAGTATATACTCTTCCCACGCCGTGCCGCCGTCCAGACGGCGGTCGTACCATATACGCAAATTGTCCGCAGAAAAACGCAGGATATCCGTCAGCGCCGCTTTGTACAGTCCGTCCGGGTAGTATACGAGATAATAGCCGTTGTCCGTATTCGGCTCGGGCAAAACGGAACGCACGATCTCGTCGCGCAGGCCGACGGATGACTCTATCGCATGAAGTTTGCTTTCTATATCGTCCATCGTCACTCCTTTATGAATTTACGGAATCCCGGTCTGTCGGTATCCGTTTCGCAAAACGGTGAGGAAAACCCGGGCATCGCGATCTCATCCGCCACATAAAATGTTTTCGCGGAACGGAATACGTCGTCTATATGCGGCTCCTTCGTTTCCGCACCGATATCGTATGACCGCAAAAGCCCGATATCGTCCGTGCTCGAAAGGAACTCCTCGCTCGTTTTTTCCAGCGGCTCGATCGTCAGTTTTCGGCAGCATACAATGACCGATGATACGTTGCAGCCCGCGAACGCCGTAACGTTAAGCGCGGTTTGTTCCGCCGTAAGCGCTACCTCGCGCAAGGAAGTACATCCGGCGAAAGCAAAAATTCCCGCCGACAGTTTTTTGCAAGGCAGTTCCAAACGCACAAGCGATGTGCAATGCAAGAACGCGAAAGCGCATATATCCGTGCCGTCGCCCTCGAATACGCATTCTTCGAGCATTTTACAATCCGCGAAAGCGAACGGTCTTACCGTGCGTACATTTTTCGGCAACCGTATTTTCCGTAATGAGCCGCACCCGCAGAAAGCGTCGTCATCCACAGTGCGGCATGACTGCGGCAGCTCTATGCGCTCGAGCGAACGGCACATCGTAAACGCGCCGGACGTCGTCGTTTCGGGTAAGCCGACCACTTCGCGCAAGCCGACGCAGCCGCGAAAATCGGAAGACCACTCCGTTCGGGCATTTCCCGAAAGAAAAACTATGCGCTCCGGTCTGTCGAGCTCGGTAAGATCGTACTTGCATAAATTCACTCCCGCGGGAACTTCGAGCACGTAAAGACTGTCGCAGCCGAAAAAAGCGTCAAGAGAAATGCTCGCGTCGTCGCCAGGCTCGCCGAATGTCACGCGCTCGAGCGAAACGCAGTTATAAAACGATTGCGGGGCTACGGTCGTCCATCCGTCGGGCAGCGACACCTCTTTCAACTCGGTACAATTCGCAAAGCATCTTTCGTCCACTCCGATCACGGGTATCCTCTCCCCTCCGAGCTTAGCATAAGCGGGTATTTCCGCCTTTTTCAGGGAAACATCCGCAACGGAACGGGCAATAGCGTACTCGCCGTCGGCGCCCGTCCTGCCATATGTGAACAGTCTGGGCTTGGGCATGGACAAAAGCGCGGCGGCGATATCCGCGGCGGCGCTGCCGCGAAAAAACAAACGGGATCTGCCGCGGGCGGTCCCGAACAACCGCACGAAATATCCGCGCGCTTCTTCGTCCGGGACTTCGTCGAAAGTATCCGACGCGCCGTCGCCGCGCAGATCGACTACAGCGTAATGCTTTTTGTTCTTTATCGTCGCGTATATCTCTGCCCATACGGAAGTGGACAGGAGAGCCGCATCGCCCACGAAAAACAACACTCCTTTGCAATAATAAGAAGATATATGACGGCGCACATCGCGCAGCCAGCTTTTGCCCGTTTCCAATCCGCGGTCGTACCACAATTTGACATTCTCGCGCTGCAATGCGAGTATCGCCGGGAACACCGTTTTGTAATCGCGGTGAGAATAACTGACAAAATAATAACCGTCGCTCTGATCGGGATCGGGCATTATACCGAGATCCTGCACTTCGGACAACGACGAAGAATCTTCTATCAGTTTTATCTTTTCTTCGAGAGTATACGACATTTCCCCTCCTCGATAAAATTCAACTATATGTCAAACAAATTATAACAAAAACGGCGGCGTATGTCAATGCCGTCCGCGCGGTCGCCACGTTGCCCGTGCAGCAGAGATGCACGCCCCTGCAAACCGACAGGGCCTACCCGGATAAGGGTAAGCCCTGTTGTGTTGATGTTTGTTATGATCGTGAGTTACCGAGGGTTTTTGATGTTCGCCTGGGCGGCGGCAAGGCGGGCGATGGGAACTCTGAACGGCGAGCAGGAGACGTAAGTCAGTCCCACGCTGTGGAAGAAGTTAACGCTGTACGGATCGCCGCCGTGCTCTCCGCACACGCCGAGCTTGATGTTCGGGCGGGTAGCTTTGCCCTTCTCCGCAGCCATTCTGATGAGCTGGCCTACGCCGTCCACGTCCACACGCGCGAACGGGTCGAACTCGTATATCTTCTTGTTGTAATACTCGGGAAGGAACTTGCCCGCGTCGTCGCGCGAGAAGCCGAAGGTCATCTGCGTGAGGTCGTTGGTACCGAAGGAGAAGAACTCCGCTTCCTTCGCGATCTCGTCCGCGGTGACTGCGGCGCGAGGGATCTCTATCATCGTACCGACGAGGTAGTTCATATCCGAGCCCTTGGCTTTGAGTATCTCTTCGGCGGTCGAGCAGATGACGTTCTTCACGTACTTGAGCTCTTTGACGTCGCCTACGAGCGGCACCATGATCTCGGGCACGATATCCCAGCCTTTCTCTTCCCTGACTTCGAGGGCGGCTTCGATGACGGCGCGCGTCTGCATCTTGGCTATCTCGGGATAGGTTATCGAAAGACGGCAACCGCGGTGACCCATCATCGGGTTGGCTTCGTGAAGTCCCACGACGGTGGCTTTGAGCTCGTCGAACGTAAGACCCATATCCTTGGCGAGAGCTTCTATCTCCTCGTCCTCATGCGGCACGAACTCGTGAAGAGGCGGATCGAGGAAGCGAACGGTCATCGGGCGGCCTTCGAGAGCTATGTACATCGCCTTGAAGTCGCTCTTCTGCATGGGCAGGAGCTTGGCAAGAGCACGCTCGCGCTCGCCCTGCGTTTTGGAAACGATCATCTCGCGGATCGCGGGGATACGCTCGGGATCGAAGAACATGTGCTCTGTGCGGCAGAGACCTATACCTTCCGCGCCGAACAGGACCGCCTGAGCGGCGTCTCTCGGCGTGTCCGCGTTGGTACGGACATGGAGAGCGCGGTACTTGTCCGCCCAGTTCATCAGCGTACCGAAGTCGCCGCCGACGTCCGCGGGCTGAGTGGGTATCTTCTCCGCGTATATGTTACCGGTGGAACCGTCGAGGCTGAGCCAGTCGTCCGGACCGTAAGTCTTGCCCGCAAGGGTTATGACTTTGTTCTCCTCGTCCACTTTGAGGTTCGCGCAGCCGGATACGCAGCACACGCCCATGCCGCGGGCAACGACCGCCGCATGGCTGGTCATACCGCCGCGCGCGGTGAGTATACCTTCGGAGGCGTTCATGCCCTCGATATCCTCGGGGCTGGTCTCGAGACGGACGAGGATGACCTTCTCGCCGTTCGCTTTACGTTCCACGGCTTCGTCGGCGCTGAACGCGATCTTGCCGCAAGCCGCGCCGGGAGACGCGGGCAGAGCCGCGCTGACGGGCTTAGCCGCTTTGAGCGCCGCGGGATTGAACTGAGGATGGAGCAGCGTATCGAGCTGTTTGGGCTCGATCATGCACACGGCTTCCTTCTCGGTGATGAGTCCCTCGGAAACGAGGTCTACGGCTATCTTGAGCGCAGCCTGCGCGGTACGCTTGCCGTTACGCGTCTGCAGCATGTAGAGTTTGCCCTCTTCGATGGTGAACTCCATATCCTGCATGTCCTTGTAATGCTTTTCCAGCTTCTGGGTGATCTTCTCGAACTCGTCGTACAGTTTGGGGTTCTGCGCTTTGAGCTCGTCGATATGCTTGGGCGTGCGTATGCCCGCAACGACGTCCTCGCCCTGAGCGTTCATGAGGTACTCGCCGAAGAGACCCTTCTCGCCCGTCGCGGGGTTACGCGTGAATGCGACGCCCGTACCGGAGGTCTCGCCCTTGTTGCCGAACACCATGCACTGGATATTGACCGCCGTGCCCCAGTCGTAAGGAATATCGTTCATGCGGCGGTAGACGTTGGCGCGGGGATTGTCCCAGCTGCGGAACACCGCCTTGGCGGCTTCGATGAGCTGCTCTTTGGGATCCTGCGGGAACTCCACGCCCTGGTTCTTTTTGTAATTGTCTTTGAAAAGAGCGACTATCTCTTTAAGATCGTCCGCCGTAAGCTCGGGGTCGGACGTATAGCCCTTTTCCTTTTTGATCGTATCGAGGATACGCTCGTACACCGTCTTGTCCTGCTCCATGACGACATCCGAGAACATCTGTATGAAGCGGCGGTAAGAGTCGTAAGCAAAACGGGGATTGTGCGTCTTCTTCGCTAGCCCCTCGACAGACTTATCGTTAAGCCCGAGGTTGAGGATGGTATCCATCATGCCCGGCATGGAAGCGCGCGATCCGCTCCTGACGGATACGAGAAGAGGATCCTTCTCGTCGCCCAGCTTCTTACCCATCCTCGTTTCCAGCTCGGCAAGAGCGTCGAATATCTGCTTACGGATATCCTTGTTTATCTCCCTGCCGTCGGCATAGTACTGGGTGCATGCTTCGGTGCTGACCGTAAATCCCGGAGGGACGGGCAGACCGAGAACGGTCATTTCCGCGAGGTTCGCGCCCTTACCGCCGAGAAGTTCGCGCATTTTTCCGTTGCCTTCTTCGAACTTGTAAACGAATTTTTTCACGTTTTTCTCCTTTACCATAGATTAGGTCCTTTAACAAACCGATTAATTATACCATATATTTGAAATTAAATCAAGACGTTTGTTTATGTTTTAACGATATAAATTGCCAAAGTGCGAAGATTTCACAAACTTATCATGAAAACGCGCAGGACTTAACCGCTCGCATTCTTTGCCGCATCAACGTTACAGCGATCCCGCGGCTTTCAGTTTCACGTAAAACTTGTTTTCGAATAAGGAGAGGTAGGCGCGCAACAGGCGTTTGGCGCGGTCGGGCGGAAGGGACTGCTGAAGGTCGATACCGACGTTGTATTCCGCGTCACGCGGAGACGGAGCTATATACCCGCCGCGGACGAGCAGACGGTAAACGAAGTTCAGCCCTATCGAATAGGGGTGGACGTCCGAATAGACAAGTCTTTTAAGCGCGGAGAGCAGGTCGAAGAATATGTCCGCGCTGTCCGCACCCGCCGCAGCGGAAGCGCACTCGAGCATGACCGAGCCGACGATGTATTTTTCGGGCGACGAGGTGACTCCGAAAAACGACCCCGCCTGTTCCGCCGTCTTTACCGAATAATACGCGCCGCGTTTTAACAGCACATACTCGCAAAAGGAAAAGGGCATCGCCGCGAATTTCAGCTTTGCCTTTTCTTTCTTTACACCGCGCATACGCACGGTCATCATACCGTCGGGCGTGAGCAGGCGCACGAGACGGTCCGCCTCGCCTGCGTCTTCCCCGCCGACTACTATGCCGTTTACCTTGATCTCCCGCATATCAGTCGCCGTAACCGAGGTCGCGCATGTAATTGCGCTTGTTCCGCCAGCCTTCGCGTACTTTTACGAACAGTTTCAGATATACGTTCTTGCCCGTCATGTCCGCGATCCCCTTGCGTGCGGCTTCGCCTATGCGCTTGATCATGGAGCCTTTGTCTCCTATTATTATGCGCTTATGGCTCTCGCGCTCGCATACGACTTCCGCCTCGATATACACCGAGCCCTTCTTCTCCTCGAACACGTTCACGATGATGCCAACGCCGTGCGGGACTTCGTCCTGAAGGAGCAGCAACGCCTTTTCGCGGATGATCTCCCCCGCGACGAAGCGCACGGGACGATCGGTGACGTCGCCCTCGGGATAGTACATCACCTCGTCGTGCAGTTCTTTCGCCAGCATGTCGCGGAGCGCGTCTATATTCTCGCCCGTCGCGCATGATACGGGGACTATCTCTTTTATCGCGCCCCTGCCGTCTTCATCTTTCATGAGCGGAGAAAGCGCGGAGAGTATGGGATACGTCTTTTCGTAGCCCGCGAGGTCGACTTTGTTCACGACGACATACGTCGGGATACCGCTTTTCAGGCGGCTCTCGACGAGTTCGCGGTCGCCTTTGCCGAACGGACGGCTGCCGTCTATGACTATCACGAGCGCGTCCACGTCCCGCGACGACTGATCGGTCTCTCGGCTCATGTACTTGCCGAGCTCCGTGCGCGGACGGAGCAGCCCCGGAGTATCCACGAATATCATCTGGTACTCGGAAGTCGTGAGTATGCCGCGGACGGCGTCGCGCGTCGTCTGCGGTTTGGGGGTGACGATGGATATCTTTTCACCCGTCAGCCTGTTGGTAAGGCTGCTTTTGCCTGCGTTCGGTTTGCCTATTATCGCTATGAATCCCGATCTCATCTGTTTATACCTATTGCCGAAAGCACTTCCTCTTCCTTTGCGCGCATGAGAGTTTTGTCCTCTTCCTTTTCGTGATCGTAGCCGAGAAGGTGCAGCAGACCGTGGACGAACAGATACGTCATCTCGCGCACCGCAGAATGCCCGTATTCCTCCGCCTGCCGTTCGGCGACCTCGCGGCATATCACTATAGAACCGAGCATCACGCCGCCGCTCATATCGTCGTACTCGAAAGGATAGTTTTCGTAAGTAAAGGGCGCGATCTCGTCCAGCGCGGGGAAGCTGAGCACGTCCGTCGCGCTGTCCACGCCGCGCGTGCGGGCGTTGAGCGCGCGCATGTCCTCTTTATCCATATACTCGATCTCGACCAAACAGTCGCCTTCGAGCGCGAGCCGCGAGAACGCTTCTTCGGCAGCCCGCTCCATTTCCTCGGTAGCTTCTCCGATGATCTTTATCATGATCTCTCTCCCCCCGGATATTTGATACGCGTATGGAACAGCCCGCCGTACGCGCTCATTATCGTCTGCCGCACGGTATCCAGCTCCATCATGGATATGGGGCAGTTGTCGAACTGTCCGCGCGCTATCCTGTCCGCGATTATATTGCGCAGCAGTCTGTCCACGCGCTCGCCGTCGGGATGATCCATCGCGCGTATAGCCGCTTCGCTGCTGTCGCATATCATGATTATCGCGGCGATCCTGTTCGTCGGGCACGTGCCGTGGTAGCTGTAATCGCGGATATCCACTTCGCCGTCGGTAAGGCGCTTGGCTCGCTCGTAAAATACCGCCATGGGCAGCGTGCCGTGATGCTGCACCGTCACGCACGCGACTTCCTCGGGCAGACCGTACTCCTTGCAGAGGCGGTACCCTTCCGTCGTATGCTTGCGGATGATCTCCGCGCTCACTTCGGGAAGGATATCGTCGTGAGGATTGTAGCCCGCCTGGTTCTCCGCGAAATAGAAGGGATTGGACAGTTTGCCCACGTCGTGGTAATACGCCGCGGCGCGCGCGAGATAGGGATCGTCCCCTATCGCGTTCGCGCACATCTCCGCAAAATTCGCGACCGCGACGCTGTGGTTGTATGTGCCCGGAGCTTCCGTCGCCAGACGACGGAGCAGCGGTCTTCTCGTATCCGTAAGCTCTATGAGACGGCTGTCCGTCACGAGATCGAACACCTTTTCGAGCACGGGCACCGCGAACTGCGAGAGCACGACGGGGACGACTCCGGATATGACGACCAGCCAGAAGTATGACAGCACGAGAGATATATCCGAATACGCGAGGCACATAAGCACATACAGCAGCACCGAAGCCGCCGTCACGAGCAGCCCCACTAAAACGCTGTGCAGCCTGCTCGTGTTGTTGCGCAGAGCGAGCGGGATGAACGCGCCCACGGATACGCCTATCGCGGATATGACTATGACGAGCCAGAGATGCAGGTCCGCTCCCGCGCCGCCGCCTATCAGCATGAATACGGCGCCCTCCGTCATTATCGCCTCGTAGAGCAGCACGCAGAGCGTCATGCACGACTCGACGAGATTGAACACGAACGCGTCGTGTTTTTTGCGCGAGAGCTGGACGATGATAGTAGCCGTCAGCCCCGGCGCCATGAGAAGCGGCGAGATAAGGCTTATGAAAAGGCGGTACACGAAGGCGAACGTCATCGCCACGAGGAACGACCTGTAATACCTGTTGTTTTTGATGATGAACGACCGCGATATCATGATGAACAGCAGCAGTCCGCCGTAGAACGAAGCCGTGAGTATGACCGCGTATATAACGCAGAGCGCGAAGTTCACGCTTATCGCGGGACCCGTAAGGTACAGCTTGATCATGATGGCAAAGACCGCGACGATGCCGCAGATCACCGTATCCAGCGCCGCGAACAGCAGCTGCTTACGATCGTATTTGTGTATCCTGTGACTCGGTCTCATTTTTACCTCTCTCGTATGCGCGGATTATCTTCTGCACGAGTTCGTGCCGCACCACGTCTCTGTCCGTCAGCCGGCACACCGCGATATCGTCTATCCCCGCGAGCAGCGACGCCGCCTGCCTTAGCCCGCTGCGCCCGCCCTGCGGAAGGTCTATCTGCGTTATGTCTCCCGTTACGACCACCTTGCTGCCCTCGCCCATACGAGTGAGGAACATCTTCATCTGCTCTTCGGTGGTGTTCTGCGCTTCGTCGAGTATTATGAACGCACGGGAAAGCGTCCTGCCGCGCATATACGCGAGCGGCGCGATCTCTATTATGCCGCGCTCGATGAGATGGCTGTAATTTTCCACGCCGAACAGCTCTTCGAGAGCGTCGTACAGCGGACGGAGATACGGATCCACCTTCATCTGCAGGTCTCCCGGAAGGAAGCCCAGCTTTTCGCCCGCCTCTATCGCCGGCCGCGTGAGGATTATCCTGTCGGCGTCTCCCCTGCGGAAAGCCGAAACGGCGAGCGCGACCGCGAGATACGTCTTGCCCGTGCCCGCCGGTCCTATGCCGAAAGTGAGCGTGTTCTTCCTTATCGCGCGGCAGTATTCGCGCTGGTTGAACGTCTTGCAGAATATCTTTTTCCCGCGCGCGGTGACCGCGACGGGCTCGCGGAAAAGATCGGCTATCTCGCCCGCGTCCGCGCCGCGCACCATGTCGGCGCAGCGTTCCACCGTGACCTTGTCCACGGCGTGTCCCTGCCGCACGAGGTCGGCAAGCGCGGTCATCAGCTCGGCGCAATACTCCACGCCTTCGGCGCCGCCCGAAATGAGCGCGCCTTCGCTCGTCGCCGTGATACGCACGCCGAAGATCTTTTCCATCAGCCCGAGATTGGCGTCCATCGCTCCCGACAGACGGCAGAACATCTCGCTGCCGATCCTGACTTCTCTTTCGCTTTCGCTCATATTTTTCCTACGCAGATCTCTCCCGTAAAGTATATCGTCATGATCCGTACGCCGCCCCGCTCCGTCACTTCCGTTCTCGCCGAGAAAGCGGCTCCGTAAGCGGCGAGCAGTTCATCCGTTTTCGCGGATATGAATGCGCGCGCTTCGTCGTCCAGCGAACTTTCGTCCAGCTCGTAATACGTCGTCCGCGCGACGGATACCGGCAAAGGATAAAGACGCGACGTTTCGGTAACGCTCGCATAGTGCTCGAAAGAACAGCCTCCCCCGCCGAGCGCGAGACCGAACAGTCCTATCTCCGTCGACGTTTCCCGCCTGCCCGTCAACCGCAGCCCTCCGCCGAACGCGAGCGGGCGCGAGAACGCGAACGTCACTCTCCCGTACGCTCTGCCGCGGACGACGGTCTCTCCGCCTTCCGCGCCGTCCGCCGTCAGGTACTCCCTGCCTTCGATAAGGACGTCGCCTTTGGCGACCACGTCGCCCGGGCTCACTTTCGGCGTGCCGCACCCCGCGACTATGCGGGTTATCACGCAGTCGTGGCTGCTCACGAGGACGTCTCCTCCCGGAGAAACTTCCGCCGAATGCGACGCGGGGAGAACTTCCGCCCGCAAAACGCTGCCGTCCAATGTGACGCTCGCCGCGGACACTTCGTCCAGCCGCACGAGAGCAGCCGACAGCGCGCGTTCGTCTATCGCCGACCTGGGCACTGCGGCATGCGCTCCTTCGTCGTAAAGCACGGTGCGCACGCGCTCTTCCAGCGCGCCTTCCGCTCCCGTTATCTCCACCCGCCAGACAAAAGCGTCGGAAACGAAAAGCGAAACGACGGCAAGCAAGGACGCTATGATGAGAGGCAAAATCGCAAGCGCTTTTTTCGCCGCCCGACGAAAGGACGTACCGATGATTTTATAATTATAACACCTTTGCTCGCAAATTGCAATAGCTTTCGGCAAATCTTTTTGTCTTACGCTCACGCGGACTTGTCCGTCCTCTTCCTTCATACCGAAGGGCGCCGCAGGAGCGAGCGCCGTAAGAACGCCCGCCGCGCTTTTGCCGTATATGGCGATATCCGTCATTCGCCCTCCTCTATGCGCTTTATCTTCCCGCGCACGATCGCGCCGCCGCGTTCTATGCCGTCCACGCCGAGTTCTTCACCGCACAGCGTGAGCACCCGCTTTTCGGAAAGGAGCACTATCCGCTCGCCGCTTATCTCTGCGATACGCGTAACGCCCCCTATATACGCCGCCTCGCCGCCGAACAGCACGATATAATATCCGTATTTGCTGCCGCCGGCGACGCACCGCCTTATGTCGTCGAAAAAACTCATCAATGACAATTTATGCGGAGACGAGGCATTTTATTATAAAGCGCATACCGAAACGAAGCATAAAACGCGGTAAAAACGCTCAAATTACTACTATGCGAGACATAATACATTATAAATTCAAGTCGAAAAACGATCCGAACGGCTCTTACACGGGCAACTCGGAGTGGGACGACGATCCGGAGCAGGACGCGGA